>PVMK01124908.1_pt1 | contig 22245 bp, 18 predicted proteins | sample 1853481 | NCBI WGS metagenome assembly PVMK01 (sample SAMN08533507, study PRJNA380276) | Marine sediment metagenome, whole genome shotgun sequencing project.
ATTCGTATTCAAGCCGGCGCGATTCTCGGTTCTTTCGAGGCCTGGCTGCTGCAAAGGGGCATGCGCACGCTATTCCTCCGTGTCCGGAAGGCCAGCGAATCGGCGCTGGCGATTGCCAGGCATTTCGAGGGGCATGCGAGTCTCAAAGCCGTTCTGTATCCGGGCTTGCCTGATCATCCCGGGCATGAGATCGCCAGGCGGCAGATGGACGGAGGATTCGGCGGCATGTTGTCGCTGCGAATAAAGGGTGACCAGGACACTGCGTTGGCAATTATCAAGCGGTGCAAAGTGTTCACGCGAGCAACGTCTTTAGGCGGCGTTGAAAGCCTGATCGAGCATCGCTACTCGATCGAGGGCGCGCAAAGCCCGATACCGAAAGATTTGATTCGGCTATCCATTGGCATCGAATCGGTCGACGATCTGATCGCGGATCTTGAACAAGCACTTGCCTGACAGATCAATGGCCGTCCATCAGCGAAAAGTCATAGATCTCCTGCCACGGAATCAACTCGCCACATGCAGCCACTTGCTGTTTATCTGTCTCTGTCACGACAAAAATAGTCCTTATTGAGATTGTTTTGCCGAAAGTGTCATCCACTACTGCGAATATCAAACGAAATTCGACGCGGTAAGAGAGTCGATTCGACACACGAGATTCCCGTTTGGGTTTCGAGGAAAACCGATGACAAAGAAATACGATGCAATCATCATTGGCGCTGGCATTATCGGTGCGAGTATCGCTTTCGAACTCGCAAAAAATGGCTACAGCACGCTTAACATAGACAAACTGAGCGCCGCAGGCGCCGGTTCGACTATCAATACCTGCGCCATAATACGGACTAGTTACTCGACGCTCGAAGGGACCGCGATGGCCTACGAGAGTTATCTGCACTGGAAAAAGTGGCCTGACCACCTGCAGATTCAGGATGAGCGTGGTTACGCCAAGTTCCATGAAACGGGGTTTCTGATCCTGCACGACGAGGGCCGCGACATGTCCGTGATTCTTGAGAATCACCGCAAGTTGGGCATTCCGTTCGAAGAGTGGAGTATAGACACCCTGCACGAGAAGATGCCGTTTCTTGACCTCAATGCCTACTATCCACCCCGCAGGCCCAGCGACGAACATTTCGGGGAGTCAAGCGGCAGGAAGCTGGCCGGAGCGATCTTTTTTCCAGGTGGTGGCTACATCAACGATCCGCAGCTATCCGTGCATAACGTTCAGCGTGCAGCTGAAGCCAAAGGTGCAACTTTTCGTTTCAAAGCAGAGGTTTCAGATATTCGGCAGGAGGACGGACACATTACGGGAATTACATTGCAAGGAGGCGAAGAGATCGATGCGCCAATTGTCGTCAATGCCGCGGGCCCGCACTCGTTCGTGATCAATCGTATGGCCGGGATCGAAGGGTCGATGAAGATCAAGACACGCGCACTCCGTCATGAGGTGCATTTTGTACCGGCACCCGACGGTTATGATACTAAAAGGCACAGTCATGTAATGTCGGATGACGATATCGGTGGTTACTCCAGGCCGGAGACTGGCAATTTGTTGTTGGTGGGGAGCCAGGATCCCGAGTGCGATCCCAAGGAGTGGGTCGAGGACCCGGATGATTTCGACCGCGACGTGAGCGACGAGCAGTGGCAAGCACAGGTATTTCGCCTGGCGCAAAGAATTCCGACCCTGCCGATTCCTGGTCATGCAAAAGGTGTCGTCGATCTTTATGACGTCACTGACGACTGGATTCCGATCTACGACAAGTCGGATCTCGGCGGTTTTTACATGGCGGTTGGCACCAGCGGCAACCAGTACAAGAATGGTCCGATGGCAGGATTGTTGCTGGCAGAATTGATTGACGCCTGTGAAAAGGGAAGGGATCATGACAGTGATCCGGTACAGGTCAAATGTCCAATCACCGGCTTCACGTTAAACGTCGGTTTTTACTCGCGGAACCGCGAGGTCAACAAGAACAGTAGTTTCTCGGTACTCGGTTAGTTCAGCCATGCCCTTTGGCGGCACGCGGAGTTCTGGTCTCGGTCGCGAAGGAGTGGCTCACGCCATCCACGAAATGACCGACCCAAAAACCTATTGCTTTAACCTGTAAACCATGAATCGCGAGACTGACTGTGGAATATAATCTGGCATTGATCGGCTTCGGCAATGTAGGTCAGGGGCTGGCAGAAATATTGTCGAAAAAGGCCCTACTGCTGCGTGAAAAATTTGACGCCGATATTCGTATCGTCGCTATCTGCGACCTCTACAAGGGCAGCATCGCCGATCCCGACGGTTTTGATCCTCAGGCTTTGCTGGATCACATCAACGAAAAGGGTGACCTGAAAGAATTTCCTGCTCCCGATAAAGACTGGGATGCCCGTGAAACGATCGAGATGAGCAGCGCCAATGTATTGGTGGAACTGTCCTTTACCGACCTTAAGACCGGTGAGCCGGCACTGAGCCACATGATCCAGGCACTCACGTCGGGAATGAATGTCGCCACAACGAACAAGGGACCGGCGGCACTGCATTTTCCAAAATTACTGGAGTTGAGTAAGACTCACGGTGGCCAAATCGGTGTGGAAGGCACGGTGATGAGTGGTACACCCGCCTTGGCACTGGGTATGAATATGCTGGCCGCAGCCGGCGTCACTCGCATTCAGGGAATTCTTAACGGCACAACCAATTATATTCTTGGCGAGATGGAGAATGGCGCAGACTACGCGGACGCTTTGAAGGATGCGCAGGCTAAAGGATACGCGGAAGCAGATCCCGCCGGCGATGTGGACGGCCACGATGCCGCCGCCAAAGTCGTGATTCTGGCCAACCTGGTGATGGGTCAAAGCATGACGATGGAGGATGTCAGCTGCGTCGGCATCAGCGGGCTCACCAGTGCCCAAATCCAGTCGGCGCAGGCTGAGAATCAGCGCTGGAAACTGATTGGAACACTCGAAAACGTAAATGGCCAGATTCAGGGTTCCGTCAAACCGGTCAAACTGGATGCCACGCACCCTTTGTATGGTGTTAGTGCTGCCACCAATGCTATTACTTACAGCACTGACCTCCTGGGCGATATCACACTGATCGGTCCAGGAGCAGGCAGAATCGAAACCGGTTACGCGATCATCGGCGATATCCTGTCCTTTCCCCTATAGGGGGCAAAAACTCTATGGTCGCAGTCAATTCGACAAGGATCTCAGCTTGTCCTGTATCGCCTCTCTCGCGCCCAACGCCAGCATGATGATCAGGTCGCCCGGCTGCGCCCAGTCCAGGGCAGCGTCGAGGGATTCGGTCTCTTGCATAAAATGCCGCATCTGCTCTTGCCGTGCACCGCATTTGATCAGCTCTTCCCTGATGAGACCGTAGACCTCGCCCGCAGGCCGACCGCGCGCGTAGGCTTCGAGTTCCGACACGATCACTTCATTGAGACCTATCGACCAGGCGCTTCTCGCCAGTTCGCGAATGGATGCATCCGTTCGGTCTCCCGCCTGAGCGAAAGCAAGCAGCCTGCGCTTCGCCGGCAGTGCGCGCGCCATGTTGAACAGCGCCTGCATCGCGGCCGGGTTATGCGCGAAATCCACAAGAACCTGAAATTTCGAAATCGAATAAACGTTGGAGCGACCGGGATTGGCGTCCTGGGACATCGAAGTCAGTCCCTCGCGGATATCCGCTACAGGAATACCGAGACAGTGTGTCAATGCAGCCGCAGCCAGCGCATTGGCGGTGTTGTGACTAGCAGCTCCACCGAGAGTGATCGGTATTTCCTCGCTCTTGCAGATGACTTCGCTCGATTCACGATCAACGCGTGACAAGCTATCGCCGTCCAGCACGAAGGCCAGACCACCATTAGCCACATGTTTTTTAACCGTGGGATTGTCCTTGTCCATTGTGAACCAAACAATTTTTCCAGAAAATTCCGCCGACTTTCCGACGAGCAAGTCGTCGTCCGCGTTCAGGATGAGCGAACCGGAAGTTTCAACGGCACGACTGACGATCCATTTGACGTTCAACAATTCATTCAGATTTTGCGAACCAAAATCGCCGAGATGATCTTCGGCAATATTCGTAACAAGGGCGGCGTCGGCTCGCGTGACACCCAGGCCGCGGCGCAACAGTCCGCCTCTGGCAGTTTCCAGAATGGCCAGATCAACTTCCTGTTGCCGCAAGATATTTCTGGCACCGCCCGGTCCTGACCAGTCGTCCCGATCGATGATCCGATCATTCACGGCGATCCAGTCGGTAGAACTCAGCCCGACGTTTTTCCCGGACACGCGGGCGATATGCGCGGCAAGGCGTACGGTCGTCGTTTTGCCGTTGGTGCCGGTAATTATTCCGGCCGGTATGTCGTGTATTGCGTCCCAGTCGATTTCGCCGGGTTCCGGTAATTCGCGTACAGGCCAGGTCAGTGAGCCCGTCCCGAGACCGATCGATGCCTCGTCATCATCCCAGAGAAAGGTCTTGCCGCGCTCCTCGGCCGCTGCTGCAAGCTTCAGCAGGCCAGGATTTGCCTCTTCGCCAATCTCTGCGCGTATGCGCTCGACGGCTTCATCGAAATCGGCGGCGTCCGCGGCGTTGAACTCGCTGTCGCAACACGCCCATGCCCATTCGTTGATGGCGGAGGCTGCATACAGGGCGTCGATAGGGGCCGAGAAAGCCAGGCTTACGCCTCCGGACAGGCGCCAGCTGCAAGTAGATTCGTCTGCCCAACCGACGGCTTCGAGCATACGTCGGATACTGGCCTCCCAGAACGGGATGAGCTGTCCGGCCTCATCTTCGCTGCAGCGAACATCGAGGATCGTGCCCGGCTTGTTCCACAACAGGCTCGGCCCGGTCAGTCTGCGCGCGTCAATGTATTCCATCGGCGTCGATCGGCGGGACTTGCGCGCTAATCACCGGCTTCCCTGGCAATACGAACGCCGCGTTCATCGCTGATGAGCTCGAGGTCGTCGTGAAAATTGAAATTCTCGCTTTCCGGCAGTTCGATACTCACCGACGATCTCTTGGGCGCATCCTCGACCCTGGCACCGGAATTGAAGTAGATGATCTGCTTCCAGGTGCGTTTGACGGCATCGGTAAGCACCAGGACCAGGTCGCCCGGCTCCGCCGTCTCCAGCGCCCGGGTCGTCGCCTCCTGCTCGTCAGGGATGACTTCGATCTGGTCCGCGGAAACGCCTTCTTCAAGCAGTTTGTTCTTGAGCATGACGGCGACTTCCTCGTCACCACGTCCGCGGCGGTTGTCGTCGCAGCGGCAAATGAAATGATCAAAATGCCCGGCAGCGATTTCTGCTATCTCTCTGATGTCTTCATCTCGCCGGTCACCGGGGGCGGACAGCACCACAATGCGTCTTCCTTCAGGCTCGAAACGGTCAACCAGATGGCACATTGCCCGAACAGCCGCGGGATTGTGCGCGTAATCGAGAATGACCTTGAACGGGTGTTCGTCATAGATATTCATACGTCCCGGCGTCTGGAAAAACGTCGCGTCAAAGGTTCGCAGCCCGTGGCGGATATCCTCGAGCCCGATATCCATGTTGTAGGCGAGTGCAGCGGCAAACATCGCATTTTGTACATTGTGAATTGCCCGGCCTTCGATCGTCGCGGGAATCAGGTGAGTCCAGAGCAGCGGGATATGACTCTCATTGTCGTAAATAGTGATCATGTGGCCGTTCATGCCCTCTTCGAGCACGAAGGCCTGCCCACCGGCACGAATATGTTGCTTGACCAGCGGATGCCCGGGATTCATCGTCACATAGCAGAGTGTTGCCGCGTCTGTGTAGTCGGCCATTTGCAGGCAATACGTGTCGTCGGCATTGAGGACGGCCGCGTCCCTGGCGATTTCAACAGGGACTCGCTTGATTTCGGCCAGCTGCTCGAGCGTGTCTATGCCCTTCAAGCCCAGATGATCGGCAGCGACATTGAGGCAGGCAGCAACATTACACTCCTGGAATCCCAGCCCGCCGCGCAACATGCCGCCGCGAGCCGTTTCCATGACGGCTGCATCGATAGACGGGTCCCGCAGAATCATCTTTGCCGATACCGGGCCCGTCATGTCGCCCGGGACGCTGAGCTGCCCGTCGATATAGACACCGTCTGTCGAAGTCAGGCCAACCGTGAAGCCACACATCTTCAGGATGTGCGCAAGCATGCGTGAGGTTGTCGTCTTGCCGTTCGTGCCGGTCACTGCTGCAATCGGGACACGACTGGGGGAATCGGGTGGAAAAAGCATATCCAGCACAGGGCCGGCCACATCTCGCGGCGTGCCTTCACTCGGCGCAACATGCATGCGGAAACCGGGCCCCGCGTTGACTTCGCAGATTCCGCCGCCTGTTTCACGGTATGACTCGGTGATGTCTTTGGTCAGAAAATCGACGCCGCCGATATCCAGGCCGATGGCCTTGATCGTGCGAATCGCCATGTCGCGATTGTCAGGATGAATAGTGTCCGTTACGTCGATCGCCGTACCACCGGTTGAAAGGTTCGCGGTCGATCGCAGGTAAACAGTCTCCCCGTCCTTTGGAACCGTGTTGCGGTCGTAGCCCAGCTTTGCCAGCAGGCGCTCGGCCTGATGATCCAATTCCAGCCGTGTCAGCACTTTCTCATGACCGACACCGCGACGCGGATCTTCGTTAACGACTTCCACAAGCTGCTCGATCGTTTGCCTGCCATCACCGACGACATGACCTGGCACGCGCTTCGCTGCGGCAACGAGTTCGCCATTGACGACGAGAAGCCTGTGATCGTGGCCCTCGAGAAAACTCTCCACGATGATGTTGCGGCCATGCTCTCTTGCCTTGGCGAACGCGGCTTCAACTTCATCGTTCGTTTTCAGATTGATGGAAACGCCGCGCCCATGATTGCCGGAGAGTGGTTTCAGGACGACCGGAAAGCCGATTCGCGCCGCCGCGCGTTTTGCGTCACTCGAACTTCGCACCAGTCGCTGCTTCGGCACCGGTAATCCAAGGTCGCGGAGAATACTGTTGGTTTCTTCTTTGTCCGACGCGAGTTCGACTGCGATATTGCTGGTGTTGCCGGTCGTTGTCGCCTGGATGCGGTGTTGGTACTTGCCGTGACCGAACTGCACCAGGCTTTGCCGGTTCAGGCGAATCCACGGTATGCCGCGCTCCTCTGCCGCACGTACCAGCGATGCGGTACTCGGGCCAAATGCACGACGCTGCGCATAGCGAATGAACCTGTCCCGCTCTTCGCCGAATTCCCAATCGTCGCCGGGTGCATCGTCTGGTTTCACTTCTGCCGGCAGGAGGCTGTGGATCAACGCCAGAGACAACTGGCTTGCTTCACGACCAACTGCGTCGTCGTGGTACTGGAAGACCATGTTGTAGTGGCCGGATTGGCCATCGATCGAGCGTGTCCGGCCGAAGGTCACGGGATAACCGGCAATATTCTGCAGTTCGATCGCGACGTGTTCCATGACATGCCCGAGCCATGTGCCCTCGTCCTCCTTCAGCCGGCGGACGAACCCGCCGGGCTCGTTGTAGGAGCAGCCGTGTTCCTGCAATCCCGGTAGATAGTCGAGCAGCGGGCCAACGAAGTCCTTGCCCAGTCGGCCCGTCGGCCAGTCCTCGAGATCGCCCAGATCGAGAACGTGCCGGATTACCGGGAAGTGCGCATAAATATTCGGTCCAACAAAGACGTTGGTACTGACGATTTTCATGGGCCGGGTTCCATCATTATTCTTTAGGCTCTGCGAACGCTTTCCGGGAAGCGATCTCGAAGCGCCCACCGGCTATCAGTATATGCAGCTTCACGTCGATCAGGCTAACGGGCTCGCCCCGTTGCGCCCGGTCCATCGAAGAATAACTGAGGTTCGTCGGATCGATGATCGTGATGCCACCGCTGCCGACGACTTCAAGACTGTCTCCGGGCTTGATGAAGGCTGCCGTGTCCTCATCCAGACCGATGCCGACCGCAAATGGGTTGTAAGCCAGCGCGGTCAGCAGGCGACCGAGCCTGTCTCTCTCGCGAAAATGCTGGTCGATGATGAAGTTGTTGGTCAGGCCAAGGCCGGGAGCCATCGTTACCATGTCCGGGCTGGGCGTGCTGCCTTCGCCACCCCCTGCGATCATGTGTTCGGGCATGAATGCCGCACCCGCCGACGTCCCTGCGACGTGCATGCCAGCCGCATTTCGGCGCCGAATCATTTGTGCAACGGGTGTTCCGCCCAGCGTCGTCGAAAGCCGCAGTTGGTTACCGCCCGTCATAAAAACACCCTGGGCGCCCTCGATGTAATCGAGAAACTTCTGCGAGTGGCAGTCTTTACGTGTCAGCATCTGCAAGACACGCGCATGTTCGATGCCGAGTTTGCGAAACAGTTTCTCGTAATTCCGGCCCGTATCTTCGAGCTCGGACGCAGTCGGTATGATCGCGATGCGGGCCGACCTGCCACCACAAACCTCGACAAAGCGGTCGAGGATTTCAGGATTGTGTAATTTTTCCTCGGCGCCACCGATCGGGATGATGAAGCCGCGCGCGGCCCCGTCTGCATGATTCGACGGGCCCATTATTGTTTCGCCCCGTTCTGATCTTCGAACTGACCAAATACTTGCTGCTGGCCGTCTTTCACGTGCCAGATTCCGGCGATCATGACATCGTGAATATCGTGATCCTCATCGAGCACGATGACATCGGCGGCAAACCCCGCCCTGATTCGGCCTCTGTCGTGCAGGCGCAGAATATTTGCAACGTTCGACGTGAACGCGGGTAATACCTGCTCGAGCGGTGCACCCCCCGCCAGCAGATTCTTGAGCGTTAGCGGCAGACTTGCAGCCCGGCCGATGTCCATCTCCTGGAGTTCGCCCTGCTCATTGAATACCGGCAGGCAACCGCCGCCATCGGAGCTGATCGTGATTTTGTCGACCGGCGCGCCGGACTGAAGATACTTCAGTAACGCGTCTTCCGCCGGCCAGGCGTCCTCGCCTTCTGCGACAGGGAACGCCGTAATATCGACCGTGCTGCCATTACGGGCGAGATCGAGTGCCTCGTCGAACAGCGCCTTGCGCCGGTTAATGTGTGTGGGATTAAAAACGCGTGCCGGCAACTCGCTCAAGGCAAGCGCCTGACGAACCAGGTCCAGGCCACGCTCACCATCACCGAGGTGCAGGTGCACGATCCCCGCTTTGCCCGAGATCATTCCTGCGACATGGGCGTCGCTCGCGATCCGCAACAGCTCATCACGCGTGGGCTGAGACGAACGGTGGTCGCTCAACGCCAGTTCGCCGATGCCGATCACCGGGTCCAGATACACAATATCGTCCCGTACGCTGCCGGTCAGCGTGACCGGCGGCACATGATAGCCACCGGTATGGCACCAGGCACCGAGCCCTTCTTCCCTGAGCGCCCTTGTCTGCGCCAGCAATGCCCGGGTATCCCTGGTAGTGTCATCCGTCCCCAGTACGCCCACAACGCTGGTCACGCCTGCGCTCGTAAAGCCGCTCAGCGGCACTGGCGGCACGCGGCTACTGAAGCCTGATTCGCCACCACCGCCGGTGACGTGGGCATGGCCATCGATAAACCCGGGAATCAGCCGCCGCCCGCCGAGATCGGTGACACGCGCATTCGGGGCGGCAATCGTCTCCCTGCCCTGACTGACGGCAAGGAATTGCCCGCCACCCACAAGCAACTGGCATATTCCAAGGTCCTCCGGCGCAAAAACGCGGGCATTTGTAAGCACTTCAAGCAAGGTATCGTCCAGGCACAAAAGGGGCGATATATTACACTAGCTAAGAAGCCCCTGTGTCTCTACGTTAAGGAGTAAATCTGGATGCCCGGCAAACCCCTGCTCGGCGAGCAAGCGAAATATGGAAGCAGCTATTCGCCGGATCTCCTCCAGTCGATTGCACGCGAGGAAAACCGGCGGATTCTCGGCCTCACCGCCGACTTGCCTTTTCACGGAGAGGATATCTGGAACGCCTACGAATTGACCTGGCTCAACATGAGGGGCAAGCCTCAGGTATCGACTGCGGAACTCCGTTTCCCTGCGGATTCCCCGAACATTATTGAGTCGAAGTCGATGAAGTTGTACCTGGACTCGCTTTCCATGACGCAATATCAGGGACCAGACGACGTCACGAGTACAATTCTTGCGGATCTCACCAGCGCCACCGGAGCCCCGGTCACTGTGCAGCTTCACCCGCTTACCGGCTCGGCATCGATCAGGGAACTCCCCGGCGACTGCATTGACAATCTGGACGTCGAATGTGGCAGTGAGAATGTCGATCCGGACATGCTCGGCTGCGCGAGTGACGCCACCGTGTCCGAGACACTGTATTCACATTTGCTCCGCAGTCTTTGTCCGGTCACCGGCCAGCCTGATTCGGGCAGCATTTTGATTCGCTACCATGGACGACAGATCGATCGGGGCTCTCTGCTTCGTTATATCGTTTCTTATCGCAAGCACCACGACTTCCACGAGAGCTGTGTCGAACGTATCTTCCTCGACATCAAGAAGCAGTGTGATCCGGAGCAGCTAAGCGTAACTGCACGCTACAATCGCCGCGGCGGATTGGATATCAATCCGTTTCGCAGTGATTTTGAACCGACGACTGAGAATCTGAGACTCTGGCGCCAGTAATTGGTATCGCCCGTCAGGACGGGCTCCTACGACACCTTGTAGTTTCTGCTAACCCTGCTGTCGCCCGTCAGGACGGGCTCCTGCGACACCTGTTGTTTCCGCCAACCTTGTTGGAGCCCGTCCTGACGGGCGATATCAGTTAATTAAGAGGCGATATCTTCCGGATCGAGTTTGTGGCCCCAATCCCGTTTAGCCGCCAAATAGTCGCGGTTCGCATCGCCCACCCCGATAACATGCTTGACCGGCGTGATATTCCCCAGCCCGTGCTCGTTGAGGTCAGCTACTTTCTTGGGATTGTTTGTCAGTAGTCGAAATGGCCGGTCTCCCTGGAAGTACTTCAACAACGAGGCGGCATCAACGAAATCTCGTGAATCATCCGGCAGCCCGAGGGTTCGATTCGCCTGGTAAGTATCCTCACCCGAGTCCTGCAGCAGATAAGTCGCCGCTTTCGCCCACAAGCCAATGCCCCTGCCTTCGTGCCCCGACATGTAAACGATCATGCCTCCTGCAGTATCAGCGGCGATGCGCTCCAGCGCCGAGATGAACTGCGGCCCGCAGTCGCAGCGCATCGAACCGAACACATCGCCTGTCAGGCAGCTGGAGTGAATACGAATAAGCGGATTCTCCCAGTTCGCGGGATCACCCATGATCAAAACGCTGTTCACAGCCATTGACGAGGCAACGAGGGCAAATGACCGTTGACCACCGTGTTCGCGCAGTTCATCGGCGAGTTCCTGTGCCTTACTCAACTCAGTGTGCCGCACGCTTGCATACCACTGCACATCGTAATGTTTACCGTGCCGCTCGAGCGGCAGCGGAATCGGGCCGAGGATGCTGATAGCCCCGGCGCCTGGAACCGGCGCCTGATTCGCGTCGGTCAACTGGCCGTCGGCGTCAATCCGGATGAGCTTGCCCTGCTCGATCAGCCTGGCGCGGACCTCAGGATCGATATAGGTGAACATGCCGAGAGACTACCACCTCATCCGCCCTGGCTGAGCATTACGGCGCATTGTGCAGCCAGCGCAGACATCCCCTAAATTATGCTTGCTGACCGACGAGTCATTTATTATACTTACTGACCCATTGGTCATTAAGTCGGAATTTTCATGCCTGAACCACGTTTTCAGCGGCGCAAGGAGGAGCGGCCGGCAGAAATAACCCAGGCGGCGCTGGAGGCGTTCGCCGAACATGGTTATGCCGCAACCCGCGTTGACGATGTCGCCAAACGAGCTGGCGTCAGCAAGGGTCTGCTCTACCTCTACTTCAAGACCAAGGAAGAGTTGTTCAAGGCTGTCATCCGCAGTGCTGTCGTGCCACGAATTGACGCCCTGAAAACCGACATCGCCGATACGGAACTGACGGCAGAAGAGTTTCTGCGGGGGCCATTCCTCAAATTCATCCAGAAGTTACCGGACTCGCCTGCGCGCATTGTCGTGCGCCTCATGATTGCTGAGGGGCCAAAGCATCCGGACCTCACCGCGTATTACTGTGACCAGGTTATTTCCGGCGGCCTGGCCGCGCTACGACAACTGATCAACCGCGGCGTCAGGCAGGGGCAATTCCACCAAACGGGTCTCGATGAGTTTCCGCAATTACTGGTTGCTCCTGCTCTGCTATCAATAGTCTGGAAGACGCTATTTCAGAAGCACTATCCCCTCGACACGGACAAACTTCTCGAGACACACATCGAACTTGTTCTTCGTGCAATCAAGGTGGAATCAGGCGACGCGCACGGAGGTGCAATGTGAAAACTTTACGGTACCTGATTCCGCTGTCGATATGTGCCGCAATAGCAGGCTGCGATTCGTCCGGTGGCGACACGAGAGTTGTTGGCCAGCTCGAGTCCGATCGGATTGAAATCACCGCCGAAGTTTCCGAACCGATTGTGGAGATCATCGTAAAGGAGGGACAGCGTGTTACGGCCGGAGACCTGCTGTTGCAGCAGGACAAACGACGAATACTCTCCAGGATCAGGGAAACCAAGGCAGCACTCGCACAAAGCAAGGCAAGGCTGGACGAACTTGTTCGAGGACCGCGAAAGGAACAAATCGCCGCCGGCCGTGCAAACGTGCAGGGCGCGACCAGCGATCTCGAATTCCGCAATGCCGAGTACGAGCGCGCGCAAATAGTTTTCCAGCGGGAACTCGCATCACCGGATTCGTTGGACCGCGCCAAGGCAGGGCTGGACAGGGCAAAAGCCAATCTCCAGGTTCAGCAAGCTCGGTTGCAGGAAATGCTGAACGGCACGACGATCGAAGAGTTGGCACAGGCTCAGCAGGCAGTGCGCCAGTTCGAGGCCAGACTATCAGCACTGCAGATAGATCTCGAGCGTCACGCTGCGCTTGCGCCGGTTGACGGGATTGTCGACAGCAGGCTGTATGAGCCTGGAGAGCGGCCGGCGATCGGCAAGCCAATGCTGATCCTGCTGTCGGGCGAACAACCATACGCGCGGGTCTACGTGCCGGAGTTATTGCGGGTTCGTGTTTCTCCTGGAACGAACGCGCGCGTGTATGTTGACGGATTAGCAGAACCTCTGGATGGAACGGTCAGGTGGGTATCCAGTGAGGCCGCATTCACACCCTACTTTTCCTTGACCGAAAGAGATCGTGGACGGCTCAGTTATATCGCGAAAATCGACATACTTAATGCAGATCGACGGTTACCTGACGGCGTGCCCGTAGAGGTCGAATTGATACTTGATGCCGACGAATGAAAGTCGTGAGCACCGATCTCGCAATCAAGGCACGGGGCCTCAGCAAGAATTTTGGAGATCTTACAGCCGTCAATAATCTCGATCTCGATGTACCACGCGCCATGATCTACGGCTTTCTGGGCCCGAACGGCTCCGGAAAATCAACAACGATTCGAATGCTGTGCGGTCTGTTGACGCCCTCGAGTGGCAGCGCAGTTGTACTCGGCACTCAAGTGCCCGGTGATACCGAAGCGCTCAAACCTCGAATCGGTTATATGACGCAGAAGTTCTCTTTATATAGTGATTTGACCTGTATTGAGAATCTTCGCTTCATAGCCGACATCTATAGCTACCCGCGCGAAAAGAAAGCGGCGCGAATAGATGAGCTCATTCAAAAGTACGACTTGCGTGCACAAGTGCATCAATTCACCGGTACATTGAGTGGCGGTGAAAAACAAAGACTCGCATTGGCCTGCGCAGTACTTCACGAGCCCGAACTACTGTTTCTTGACGAGCCGACAAGCGCTGTCGATCCAAAGTCCCGACGCGACTTTTGGGCGAGTTTGTTTGAACTGGTGGAGATGGGAACGACTATTCTCGTGTCGACGCATTACATGGATGAAGCTGAACGCTGCCATCGCCTGGCCATTCTGGACCAGGGCACAAAGGTGGCGGACGGTGCGCCGACGGAGCTGCAGGCCAGCACGGGCATGACTATTATCGAGGTACAGGCAGACAACCCGGGCAGGGCCCAGGCCCTTATCAAACGGCTCCCGGATGTAGCCAGCGTCACCCAACTTGGCTTGAAGCTCAGGGTATTGATTCCAAACACCACTCGCGAACCGCTGTCGCTCGTTACAAGAACGCTGTCCGAGCACGATATTCAAGCAAACGTCGAAGAAGTTCCTGCATCACTGGAAGACGTCTTCGTCGCCGTGACTCAGAAAAAACCAGCGCCGGAGACGCCGGAATGAAGTCGCTGGGCCGCTTGTTCGCCGTTATGGGCAAGGAATTGCGCCAACTTCGCCGCGACAGGCTTACGTTTGCGATGATTGTCGGCATCCCTATCATGCAAATTCTCTTGTTCGGTTATGCCATCAATACCGACGTAAGAAATCTCAAGTCGGCTGTCGCCGATCAGGCCGACACGCACCTGTCGCGGCAATTCATCTCTGATCTGAAACAGACACAGGTACTCGATTTTCAGTATGTCGTCGACACCCCAATGGAGATCGAGGAACTTCTTCGCACGGGGCGAGTTTCAGCCGGCGTCCATATTCCGTATGACTTCGACCGGCGTGTCATTGACGGAAACAGATTTGCTGCCCATTTGCTGGTCGACGGTGCGGATCCAACTATCGTGGGGGTTGCAAACCAATTGCGCAACATGCGCGTCAACTTCGATTCCTGGGAAGCACCATCAGAGTCTGCAGGAACCCTCGAAGTGCGGCCTTTTTATAACCCTGACCGACGTTCTGCTGTCTATGTTGTACCTGGATTAATCGGCATCATTCTTACATTTACGATGATGCTGTTTACGGCAGTCTCGATCGTGCGCGAGCGCGAGCACGGAAACCTGGAACTACTTATCAACACTCCGGTAAAAACGATCGAACTCATGGTCGGAAAAGTCGTTCCGTATATCGTGATTGGGCTTATCCAGCTCGGGCTGATTGTCGCCGTCGGACAGCTTCTGTTCAACGTGCCTCTGCGAGGCAGTTTTATAGATCTCTACCTGGCGGCATCGGTTTTCATAGCCGCCAATCTTGCGCTCGGTCTTTTTGTATCGACCATCGTCAAGACCCAGTTTCAGGCGATTCAGGCAACAATTTTCTTGATAATGCCGTCGATTCTACTAACCGGTTTCATATTTCCGTTTGATGGTATGCCCAAAATCATCCAATACATCGGGGAAATATTGCCAAACACGCATTTCATCCGCATGACTCGAGGCATCATGCTACGCGATGCCTCCCTCGGTGACCTGGCAAGCGAGCTCTTGGCCTTGGTGGTATTCACCTTTGTCGCAATGACCGCGGCCATTTTGCGATTCTCGAAACGCCTCGACTAGTACTCCATCAATATCACCTTGACGGACTACTAGATGGACCTGGCGGCCGCGGCATTGTAATACGGCCGCCACCAGCGGATCGTCAATGGCACGGAAACGTTCAGAAAAAATGCCGTAATCATCAAAGTGAAGAATGCGTCGACATGCAGGATCTTGTGCTGAACGTAGGCGATATCCATGACGACGAACGCCAGCTCCGCCCGCCCGAGCATGCCGAAGCCAATCATCAGGCTCTGGTGCCAGGTCATGCCACCTGTGTATTTCGCCGCCAAGCTCGCCGTGAAAACCTGGACGAGAAAAAGCCCGATTGTCAGGGCAACAGCGTACGGCAGTATTTGCAACATCAGCTCCCGGTCGAAGATCAGCTTTGCGCCAAGATCGACGAAGAAGACCGGGCCTATCCAGAGGAATGCGGCATTGTCGATGATAATTTTCGTTTCCTCATAAGCGCTTTCAACCCGCCCGACGTAGATGCCGGTCTCTTTTTTCTCGTCGATGTGGAAATACTCTTCCTTGACGATCAGGCCCGCCATGTATGCGCCGATGGCCGGATGGAAGCCGAAGTACTGGGCCACCAGACCGACCACCAGGGCAACCAGCAGAATGACCAGCGTCGCATAACGTCCGTGGTCGAAGGTCAGCATGTGCTTTACGCCGAACCGCCCGATAATGGGTACATGCCGGAACCAGCCGGCGGGTTTGTGCGGAAAAATCCAGGCGCCGATGATGGTGACGACAACAAAGAAAAGCGCTGCTTTGCCGCCCGTTATTACCAGGCTCGCCATGGTGATCGATTCCTGGCCGGCGGCAAGCGGCACCATAATGGCCAGCGCCACTAGCGCGCCGATATCATCGATGACGGCGGAGGTCATTATTCTGGTCGCGACAACGGAGTGCTGCAGGCCCTCGCCGCGCAACGACACCATCGTCAACGACACAGCCGTGGCGGTCATGGCCAGCGCGCACATCAATGAAATATCCGGGTCGTTCCAGATAGTGTCGGTGATGATGTAGGCAACGGCGAAAGGACCGAGAGCGCCAAAGAGGGCTATCCCCCAGCTTTTCTTCAGGCTACCGATAAAATTGTCTGTGGACTCCTCGAATCCCAGCGCAAACATGATAAAAATGATGCCGAGTTCGGCAAATTCGCGAATGAATGGGCCAGATTGCTTCGGCAGAACACCGACGTTGACCAGCAGGAAGCCGATAAACAGGTAGAAAAGGACCGGCGTCAGACGGGTCTTTTTTGCCGCAACTGCGGCAGCAAAAACGCCGGTCCAGATCAATGCCAGATGAACCAGTGGATGCATTTACTCCATTACCCTATTCCCTTATACCCCCATTTGCCGATATCCTACTACACTGTGGGAGGACACTGCGGCGGACACGACGCTATTCGCCAACGTTTGTGGATAAGCATCATGATTAACGACCCTGAACAAAACTCGACGGTTTTCATTGTCGATGATGACCAAGCGATTCGCCATGCGATGGAACTGCTGATGCGGTCTGTTGGACTCGACTACGAGATCTATCATTCCGCGGACGATTTCCTGGAAAAGTTTTCCCATGACAAAGCGGGCTGCCTGGTGCTGGACATTCGCATGCCAGGGCTTGGCGGGCTGGAGCTCCAGGACAAATTGATTGAAATGCGGAGTTCGCTGCCTATTATCTTCATTACGGGTCACGGCGACGTGCCCATGGCCGTAGAGGCCATGCAAAAAGGTGCAGTCGATTTTATTCAAAAGCCTTTCAGGGATCAGGAGCTGCTCGATCGTATCGGCGAAGCGCTGAAGACAGATCAGGAGCGTCGCACCGAACTGGAAGAGCACGCTGAAGTACAAAGCCGCATCAACAAGCTCACCAAACGGGAGCACGAGGTTTTCGACCTCGTCGTTACCGGAAAACCGAACAAAGTGATTGCATACGAACTCGGAGTCAGCCAGCGCACGGTCGAGATACACCGCGCCAGAGTCATGGAAAAAATGCAGGCACGATCACTCGCTGATCTTGTCCGCATGCACCTGGCCACCTGATCGGCTGGCACAGCAGTACCGGCTGGGAATCGCCTGCGTAGCGGGCTGCGCGCGACCTGCTCCTGCCTATGCGGCCTGGTCGCTGGACATCTCGACCGGGGTCTGGAACCAGTCCGGCTTGACGATCAAGAGGTCGCAGGGGACGAACTCGAGGGTCCGTTCGGCCGTTGCCCCAATGAAGAGCCGCTTCCAGCGGTTTCTCGCGACAGCACCCATCACGATGACGTCGGCATTGATCTTTTCCGCCATGATGGGCAACTCTTCGTGCGTCAGGCCGGCGACGAGGTGTGCGTGCTTGTCATCGAGGCCATGAAATTCCGTTATCTCGTTGAAACGCTTCTCGTGCTGCTCATGCATTTGTTTCTCAATCTCGTCGAATGGCAGAGAAACGGGAATATAGGCGTTGGCCGTGGCTGTCGCGACGGCGATCCGCGGGTCATAGGAGTGGAATGCGTGTACCTCGCCGTTCGATTCCTCGGCCAGCAACTTCGAGAGGACCAGAATTTCGTCATCGAGTGCGGCCGGCTTGTCATGTTGATTCAAGGGGTCGATCGCGGCTACAAATACCGGCTTGTCGGCAATCTCGTGCGGCTTGACGAGCCACAGGGGCACGGGGCAGGTGCGAATAAGATTCCAGTCGGTATTCGTAAGCAGTGCGCGCGTCAACGCCGCATGGTGATGCGTATCCTTGAATACGATATTGGCGCCGATCGCGTGTGCACGCCGAACGACGCCCTCGTAAAGCGGGTGATCCCAGATCGCCGCAGTGCGCACGACCAGTCCGGAGCTGCGTAACGGCTCCGCAAGTTTTTCGAGGTGCTTTTCGTGACCACCGATGACTTCGCGCCGGGCCTTTTCCAGGGAGGGTGAATCAAAAAGGCGGTCGCCACTCAGGTACTCGTTGTAGTAACAAACGAATAAATCCAGTTCTGCGCCCACATTCCTGGCAAGCCACGCAGCGCGACGCATAGCGGGCTGGTCGACCGTCGTCGGATCGATAACACACATTATTCGGGAGATTTTATGCATGCTTGCACCTGTCGAAGTCGGGCTCTAGCGATGTCTTGTGGCCATTGTGGTTATCGTATTGCCGTGCCAAACCGATGTGAATACGGCGTGTTGCTTAGGTAATATCGGAATTTACTTACCTATGGCCGAGTATAGGCGGGGCGCCAGCTGCATGCCTGAATTACCAAGGGTTCCGGCAGCCCTCGTAGGTGATTCTACTGATTCCGGGCGAGTCCGCCGTCCGGTCTAATGAACCTCTCACAGGAACCTGATACTTATGCCAGTTTGGCCGGATCAGGCTCGATCGGGAGAAATAACAGCATGGCGACTCACGGGCCTGACAGGCTTCGCAGCGAATTGCTACGGAAAAAAGAAGAGTTGACAGTGCGGCTTGAGCGCATTACTGCGAACCTGCGGCGCGGCTACGAAGCTGATTCCAAAGAGCGGGCCAAACAGCTCGAAGACAGCGAGGTCGTGGATGCGCTGGGTAACGAGGCGAGGTTAGAGCTCAAGAAAATAACGGCGGCGCTGGCACGGATGGATTCGGGTCAATTCGGTACCTGTCTCGATTGCGGCATGCCGATCGAAGAGGGCCGGATTAAAGCCTATCCCCATGCCATCGAGTGTATCGACTGTGCGACGCTGGACGAGCGCAGGAAATCCAGACCATAAAAACGACTATTTATGCTTCGTAGGAGCCCGTCCTGACGGGCAGCTAATAATTCGCGGTTAGCATGATCCAGAACTTGTTGGTATCGACAAAGGATGCCGCCGCAGCGTCCGCATCGAAGAAAGCTGCTTTCAAGAGTAATCCATAGCGATCGCCGAGCTTTTTGCTGGCTGCAATATCGAGTTCCGTGCCAAAGTCACCGCTCCCGGCTTCGGATGAGAAATCATGATAGACGGCCTGCAGATTCCACGATGCCGCCTTGTACTTCAGGGTAACGTAGAGATCATCGACACCGGAGGCCGGCGTTGCCAGAAACTGATCGGCCCAGCCCTGAAAAGCGTGCAGCGTGGCCAGCGGTGTACGGAATGACATTCCGGAGAACACTGCATCACCACCAAGCGACTCATATGCGGCGCCGAGTGCCAGTCCGTTTTTCGCCGTCCAGAGAATATTGATATGCGCGTAGTCGGCGTCGTAATTGACCGGGTTATCGGCCGCGTCGGACTGAGTAGCCAATTCGGCAGTGAAGTTTATTGTGCCTCCTCCTGCTGCCGTCTTGCCTGTAAAGCGCGCACCATAGGTTGATGTCGAGAGTAACGGAACATCCTCGACGTCGATGTAGTAGGCATACGGCGTAATCGACCAGGTGTTGCCAAGTTTGATTTTCGCATTCAACAGATGCGTATTAGAGCTGAGGTCTCCGGCCGGAACTTTGTCGCCGAAAATTGTGTTAACGTTTTCGATATAGCTGTAGAAAAGCTCGGTGTTCGGAATGCTCCTGATCGTCAAGCCGAGTGCATCAAAGGTCTGCTCGTTCTGCCGCCAGCCAACCCCACCGACAAAACGTTGATTGTCTAACAGAATCCTTTGACGTCCGAGCTTCAACAGCCAGTCTTCCGATGTGCTGTATTGCAGGTACAGCTGATTCAAATCCGATCCCCTTGGGTCGGCTACGGTCGAGTACTGAGTGCGCCCCGGACTGGTACCCGCGCCACTGTTGAAGTCGTTCACAATAACTTCGGCGATATGGTCGAACTCCACGAAGCCCATCCAGTTGCTCCAGTCTGCCGTCTTGTAATTCAGCCTGATCCGAACTGTCGACGCGTTGGCATCCTTCAGGGCATTGTCCTGATTGACGTGTTCATACCGGTACCGGAGGGCTACATGCGCTTTACCCGACGTCAATGCCTCGTCCAATGCAAGCTCTTCGGCCGAGCCATATGCGAACGGTATCAGGCACGCGATAATCAGGGTCAATCTGGCGAAGGTTTTATGTGCGCGATTCATCGTATATTTCCTCGTCTGATGCCCATCTTGTATGTTGATCAACACACGTCGTCCACGGTGTTATAGATATCCAATCTGAGTGAGCGATGCAGTAAACATCGCTACGGATTGTTGGCGAAAACGCATCTGGCAGACGTACCTGTAAAATGGTTGATTTCCCAAGGGAAATTTTGCCAAAACGGGGCGCTAAAACCATAGGTACGTTCACCTACGCATTACCGGCTTGCCCGTATCGCAATCGGCGGTCAGAATCAATAATCGCCCGTCGGGACGGGCGCCAACACAGGCTCGAGAATCGGGATGCCGTGTATTCTGCCCTGAAGATCATCCACGTCAGTTTTGCCATCTTGAGCATCGCCGGATTCGTCCTTCGCGGTGTCTGGATGTTCAGCCACTCGGCGAATTTGCACAGACGAATTGTTCGAATTGCCCCGCATGTCGTCGATACGGCATTCCTGATAAGTGGCATCTGGCTCGTCGTCATTCTTCATCTGGTGCTGCGCGAGCAGGCCTGGCTCATCGCAAAGCTTACTGCGCTCATTCTCTACATTGTATTTGGCGCGATCGCGTTAAGACGCGGCAGGACGGTGCAGATCAGGGCTGCAGCATTTGTCGCAGCGCTATCGGCATATTTATATATAGCAGGTGTCGCTCTAGGCAGATCGCCGATGAGCTGGATAGCAGTCTTCGGAAACTAATTTATGAATTATTCGCCCGCCCCGACGGGCGAATTGCGATCGTGCCAAGAGGTACGGGAAGGAGCCCCCGTTGCAGGCAACTCTCCTATTCTGGTGGCACGACGCCTGTGACGATCGCAGTCCTTGCTGACTCCAGCATCCGGGTCGTGTTGACCGGCTTGCTCATAATCGCGCTGTTCTCGAGCGATCTTGCCTCCTGAACCACCTGTGACGTATCACCGCTGACGATAAAGGCCGGCACGTTTTTGCCGATATCTTTGCGAATCGAAATGATCGCTTCAACGCCGGTCGATCCGTCCAACAGGTGAAAGTCGGAAATGATCAACTGCGGGTCGGCATCCAGATGTTTCACGACAGCCCGCGCCTCGGTCGCTGATGCGGCCGTCGCAACGCGGAATCCTTCAGCCTCGAGCAAAAGGCCCCAGGCGTCGGCGACTTTGACGTCGTCTTCAATCAGGACAATAAGACCCGATACCTTGGCGTCGGGCGCCGCGTCGTCCGATGCCGGCATCGTTTCGACCGCAGATTGCTCCCTGACAACAGGGATGGAAATGCAGAAACAGGATCCTTCGCCGGGCTTTGACTCCACCTCTACCCCGTGGCCGAGAAGATCGGCCAGCCGGCGCACGATTGCCAAACCCAGGCCGAATCCTTCTTTGTTCGATCCCGGCGTCTTGCATTGATGGAATTCCTTGAATATGTCCTCTAACTGATCCTCCTCGATGCCGATGCCAGTGTCAGTTACCTTGACCCTCAAGGTATCACCCAGATCGTCGCAAGCCAGATGCACGCTGCCCATGTCCGTGTAGCGAATCGCGTTGGACACGAAATTCTGAATTACTTCGCCAAGTAAGTTCGGGTCGCTGCGAATAACGGTGTCGCAGGAGCCGGCGTCGAATTTCAGGCCCTTCTGAATGGCCTGTCGCGAAAACTCCGCGGACAGCCGGTCGATAAGTCTTTGAATCGAAAAGTCCTCGATCTCCGGGCTGACGGCGCCAGCATCGAGCCGGCTGATGTCAAGAAGCGAATTGAGGAGATTTGTCATCGCATCCAGCGAATGTTCCTGGCTCTCCACCATTTCCAGGGCAAGCGGATCTGTAACGGTTCTGCGCAAGGCGCCGTTCAGGAGGCTCAACGCCTGCACGGGCTGCCGCAGATCGTGACTTGCCGCGGCGAGAAATGCACTGTTCGCTTTGTTCGCGCGCT
>PVMK01137575.1_pt1 | contig 22245 bp, 17 predicted proteins | sample 1853481 | NCBI WGS metagenome assembly PVMK01 (sample SAMN08533507, study PRJNA380276) | Marine sediment metagenome, whole genome shotgun sequencing project.
CAAATCGTCTGAGGAACTCCACCCCATCGAGTTGCATATCACTGTTCTTAGAATGGCGATAATCGACCCATAAAAAAGTAATCGCTTGTCTACCATTTTTACCGGGTAGCTTAAGGCTTGTATTTTCCTGGTATGCTACAAATCTGTAAATCTTGCGGCATAGGATGATACTGCCAAAACCCGTTAAAAATGGTAAAAAAGAAATCGCTTTTCATTGAAACGCGGCCACTCATAACATGAAAATCCGGAATCTAACTTTGAAAAGTGGTGCAATTTAAAGATTAACAACTGAAAAAACTGGTCAGATTATAAATTGAAGATATGAAAGCCCATATGCCCTGAATAAGGGATAAAGTCCAACACCTGGCAAGAACAATGCGGATAATAAAACCTTGACCCAGAATGATGACTTATGCTATATCCGCATTATTCCCGCCTAATTGTTATAGGACAATTGTTTCTTTTTTAAATGAAAATCCCAAAGTTTCCATTTCTTCCAAAATAGGTTCGTACATTTCTTTTGTAGATGGCATACACACTCCTTTACTTCTAATTTTCCCTTCTAAAATTAGTTTTGCAGCAATAGCTGGCGGTAAGGAAACTGCTCTTGCCATAGCAGAATCACCATAAGGAATACCTTCGTTCAGCATACTGGAGATTCTTTTCTCTTTCCTGTCAGAAAATTCAACGACCATTTCGTTGTGAACGATTATCATATCTTTTTCATAAGGTTCGTACGCCATTCTTTTCAACATCAGATCCACAAGGAGGTTTGAATTTGTGCCGCTATTTATTGATACCTGCACATGATCAAACAGTCCGAGCCAATCCAATTTTTCAACAAAATCATCATTCATCTCCATATTTAATGACTTCGCAAATTTCATTTTTATATTTTCCGTTGTTGAAGAACCAATAAGTTCAGCAATAAACTGGCTGTATGTGGTGTTCTTAAAACTCTTTTCTTCGGTGTTCTCAATCAGTTTTATTTTCAAGAGATTTGTCATGGTGTTACAATAGCCGATAAATCGCAGCAGTCCTTTGTAGATGGAGATATTTTCATCCAATCCAAACTCCTTTAAATAACGGGTGCTGTCGCTACTTGGATAAGTTTCAAATGTCCCAATTCCATATACATCCACCAACTTGTGATGCTCAAATTTTGCCGGCACTTCAATTATCTTTCCATCAACCTGATAGGTCGCTGGCGATACTGCTGAACGCATCAGTCCATTTGGATCCCATGAGAATTTATAACCCCAGGGATTGCGATTATGCTCAAATGAAGGAATACCTGCTCCATAAGAATCAATTTTTATGATTTTTCCTCCCTCAGCATGGGTTTCATCAATCATCTGTTTTAAACCCATGTTGTCGAGCCCCGGATCTTCACCAAGTTCTGTTAGAATAAGAGTCTCCTGTTTTTTTGCCTCTTCATCAAAACAAGCTATTCCAGGATGTTTAAAATCTGTAGTAATCATTGGGGTTTTGTGTTTCAGACACAATTCGGCAACAACTGTGTGAGTTGACCGTGGCGTCATCACAACAACAATTTCAACATCCCTTATTATCTTCTCCAAAGCATCAACCTGATCAACTGTCCAACTAACAGCAGTACCAAGTGATCTTCCGGCAATTATTTTCTCTGCTTTTGAAACGGTGCGTGTTGCAACAATAACTTCATATTTGCAAACATCAATAAAATAATCAACCATTGGTTTTACAACATAACCTGCACCTAAAACTGCAACTTTCCTCATTCTTTAATCCTTTCCATTAATTCACTAAGTTTCTGTCTTCAATGTTTTGTAACGTATGAATAAACATACCTCCCAACTATTTCCACTACTTATTTTGATCGCAGAACGATGGGACTAAGTTGCTGCTTCAGCGATCGGCTTTAGTGATTTGCTCTAGGTCCCTAATTCCATTATGCACATTGTTACCTACTATTCAGCTCCTTGAATCCATTTGATCCAATTCTTTAGCGTAACCCTAATTAATTAATACTTTGAGATATGTTTAATGAACTAAAATAAGGAATTCTTTACCTACTTGAACTAATAATTGCATTTTGCTTTTTAATTAAATCTGCCAAAAGTGCGTAGTTGACATTCTGGACTGGAATATTTTCATCTATGGCCAGAGTAGCTGCAAGTGCAGCGGCCTGACCAAGCATCATGAACTGTGGTTCCATGCGAATAGAACCGTGTGCGACATGTGTAGCCGAAAGACATACGGGAACGAATAGATTTTCAGTCTCTCCAATTTTTGGAACAATCGATCGGTAAGAGATTCCATAGGGTCTGGGTGGCACCCTCCAGATCACTCCTTCTCGATGAACACGTCCTTGTTCGTTTATAAAGATTTGAACAACGTGAGAGTCCATACCAAAAGAGGCTTCCGCAATAGGATCGACAGCAATGACTGTCCCCTCTGCATTATGCTGTGTCATTACATAGTCAGAGACCATTCTCCGCGCTTCCCTAATGTAGATTTCATATGGCCATCCTCCATTTCTAATAAATTCATCCTTGGCCAATCCATATTGTTTCACTTCATCTCGAATCGTCTGAGGCACCCTGGGATGATTGGCGAGTGTCCAGATAATGCCCTGCTCGTATCTAATTTGTCTCTCAATGATTTTATCTCGGGTTTCATAATCGCCGGTTGGGAAACTCCAATTGAGCATGCCTCCATCAGTAGAAAAGCTATGCAGGGAATTGATATCAAATTTGCTATTGGGAAGGGCATCTATTTTGAGCGGGAGGCGATTGTCACCTGCTTCAAAAATTCTAAACAGTAGCTCAAACTCATTTTCATCATAATCGGCAGGTTTCGGAAATGGAATGATATTTTCAGGATCTTTGGATACACATAAGCGGTATGTATAGGCCTGTGTTTTTTTATCTCCAGTTCCTTGAACAAACTTGCCTGTGCCATTGTGTAAACCTAAATCAACAACATGAGGAATGATCCCACTGGCAGGATCACCTTGAATAATATAAGGATCTACATCAACTTTAAAATGGTCCTTGTCACCCTGGGTATATTGTAGCGACCTATCTGTATCTCCTCTGCGAACTCCATTTAAATTTTCACCATAGGTAGCTTCACTCTCTCTACCATAAGTAAAACTCACACCGGCAGATGCCATTAAGTCTCCTTCATAGGAAGCGTCAATAAACATACTCCCTGAAAGTGTCTCGCCAGATTCAAGAGTGATCCCAGTAATTCGATTATTCATAAAATCAACGCCATCTTGCAGATTGAGCCGTTCATTGAGCATAAAAGGAATATCATACGCTGACAACATTTCCATAAATACCTGTTCAGCAACATTAGGCTCATGTCGCCAGGCTATTTCCTTATCATATTTAGTGCCCAGCCTTCTGTAAAACTCTCTAGCTGCTCCCTGAATGGCTTTAGCATTCCCGTAATCTGTCCATCCCAGCCCACTGGAACTCATCCCTCCCAGATGTTCATGGTCTTCTATGACCACAACCGACTTGCCCATTTTTTTAGCCGTAACAGCAGCAATGACTCCTGCAGATGTCCCACCATAAATTACAATATCGTATTCAGGAAGATTTGATCGATGGCATGAACCTAAACCTAGCATTAGAAATATTGATGCTGTTAGCGAGTATACTTTGGTTGTTTGCATAAAATAAATGTTGTGATTTCCGATGGTTTCAAAAATTGCAGTTAACGGCTAGCATATGAATAGTGGCGCACTTCGTAGCACTTCCCTATCAAACCGAAAAGAGATTGATGCGAGCTACAATCCTTGATGTCTATTTTTTCCATAGACATTAGATTTAATCAGTAATCCTCTAATTTTTTAGGTATTGTCTTTATGTTCCACAGTGATTACTATTTTTCCTTTGTGTTTTCCTTCTCCAAAATACCGCATAGCTTCAGGTACTTCATTTAACTTGAAGGGTACATCTATCACAGGTTTGACTTTACCGGCTTCGAAAAGCTCGTTCATATAAGCTAAATCCTTGTTTGGTTTCAGGGCAACAATACGCATCTTCTTTTTACTGAACATCGTTATCAATGGTCCAAGGATTAAAACCTGAAAAAGACGGATCATTGACCCTCCGGCTGTGACATAAATTCCATTGGGACTTAAGGCTCGTTTATAGTCGAATACCGAACGGTACATCTTATTATCGAGAATCAAGTCATAACACTGCCCATTTTTAGTGAAATCTTCTTTTGTATAGTCAATGACATGGTCAAAACCCAATGAGCGCATCATGTCCAATTTCCCTGAGCTGTCAACACCAGTTACTTCAACCCCATATAATTTTGCAATCTGTACTCCAAAAGTGCCTACTCCCCCGCCCGCACCATTAATCAAAATCTTTTGTCCTGGTTGAATTTTCTCCTATATCACGAAGGCCCTGTACTGCTAGCATTGCCGCTTGAGGTACTGCAGCTGCTTCCTCGAATGTCATACCTTCCGGTTTCAACTCCAATGCATTTTCACGAGCACAGACATACTCTGCGAAACCGCCAAAACCACATTCGCATAGGTCTCCGAAAACCTCATCACCTGGCTGAAACTGCTCAACGTTTTTGCCAACTGCTTCAATCTTCCCCGCTATGTCACAACCGAGTATCTGCACCTTTGGTTTAAGAAGACCGTTTAGCAGACGGTTTAGGAAGGGAGTACCTTGAAGGAAGCCCCAGTCCCAATCATTTACTGCTGCCGCATGAACTTTTATCAAAACTTCATTGTCCTTGGGGATTGGTTTTTCTACGTCTTCAAGTTCTAGCACGTCTGGTGGGCCGTATTTTGTGTATACAATTGCTTTCATTCTTTTAAGTTCATATTTTTAGCTTTTTTCAATTGCAGATAACTTCATAATATACGTACCTTTCAAATATTCCCATCCCTTTTATTGATCGCAGAACGGTGGAACTAAGCTGCAAACTATACTACCTGCCCCTTTTTCTTGCTTAGAAAGAATACCTGACTTGTGCTTGAAAATCCGAACGGCATGTCTGATTTAGTGATTGTTCTGCGGACTAACTTTCATCTTTTCCATTCACATTGAACATTGTCTCCGTCCTTAAATTGCCAGTTTTCATCTTCTGAGCAGCTATTGCTTGTTCCAATCCTTTATTTTGACTTACCGAGATCTTCCCCTGGAACTGGACACCTAACGTGCATGTTCAAACGTTACGTAAATGAAAAGCAGGTCATTGCGTAGCAATTCTACATCAGTTATACATAGGTTGATACGAGCTACAATGCTTCATTTACTGATATTTTGCCTATTTTTTATGAGCCTTTTTGACTGGCATATTTGCTCCCCACTTCCAATTCCGGATAATCTGCTTCTTGAAACTTATAAAAAGGTTTTTGTTTTAAGTAATGATCCCAAAAATTGAGAATGATCCTATTAGTTAATTCGATTACGCGTTCACCAGGAATCTTTCCCAGTTGTCCATATACCTTCATTACAGGCCATACGAGGATCATGTCGGTAAAATCAGCATGACGTGTATCTCGTAAATGAAATTCATAATAATCCTGCTTACTCCTTAGCATCATGAAATCATTTAATCCCAAGCCATCATCACTGTATACCATCATAAATGGTAAATTTAGACTGTCGTCCTGTGTTGTCCCATATTGTAATCCATCCACATTGATTCCCGCCTTTACCCTTTGATCGATCTTACAAAACTCCCCGGCCGTTGCTCCTCCAATGGACATACCCATAATGCCAATCCTTGTCGTATCTATCAGATGAGGGAAGTTTAACGGATTCTCCTCTGGAGTAAGAATGCGATCCAGGACATATTGATTGTCCTTTGTCCATTCCTCAACAACCAGGTTGAGATCGGCATTCCTGATGGCCCTGAGCATAATCTCACCGCGCTCCTCCCTACTCTCAATAGATTTAATAGAATCTTGCGCTGCAACGATTGGACCTGATGTCTTCTTGATCCATTCCATCGCTTCTTTGAATTTTTCAAGACTTGTGATAAACTCAGGCAGGACAGTACCTCCCTGGGCCAGATTGACACGAAGGCTCTCATAGGGATGTGCAATACTTACAACAATGTAACCATTACTGGCCAAGTGCTCCATCAACATAGTGCTCTGTGAAGTGAACATCTGCAAGCCATGATTGAAAAGAAGTAACGGGAACTGACCTTCATCTAAGGCAGGTGGTATGTCTGGATATGAATGTGTTTTAATCCTTTTTAGATAGTTCAGAGTGAATCTCACAACATCTCTTTGACCCGAATATAGTTCTGACCAGAGCGATTTGGGAGTAACCGGTTCATGTAGCGCTCCGGGGTACCATACTTCGATAAATAGTTCTCGTTTGTCATTGGTATCATCGGTATGGATTTCGTCTCTTTCCTCATCCATAAGTGAAAAAGATGAGGTACCCACATCATATTTACCTGTAGGTTCAGGCAATGTAATAACCGGCATTCCTATTGCAAAAAATACTGAGGTGAACATAAAAAGTAAGCCAAAAAAGAATCCTATCCATCGGAAAACAAGGTGAGCGATAGACCTTTTTAACAAGAACAGGCTCAATATTATGAATATCAGATAGATAAAAATCATTTGCCATCTAATAGTTTCAAACACAAAATGAAGTACCAGAAAACCAGATCCAATAAGGAAAGTGATTTTTAACGGCTTTCTTGATTTCCCATAGAATGAAGAAAGGACAAGCAAAAAGAGGGTAGTCAGTGCAAATATTATTTCGAGATGTTGCATAATCTGCAAATTTAGATTCCTATTGAATAACGATATCCATAGAGATGCCTTATTGTGAATTTGAAAACCTTACTATGGAAACATCACCCAAATATTCTCTCTAACTTCTATTTAAAAGCACCTATCAATTATTCCCATTGTGGCTAAACGTTTACCGACTGGGTATTTCTTCTAGCTCGTTATTATACTTAACGTTAAGTATACAGGGCGTTTTAATGCCCATTATACAATGTTGGCATTAGTTTTAATTTCAGATATTAATCATGCTTCAGGATCCCACCCCAATCCAAAGGATCATATATCACACCTACTTTTTCACTGTATTCTTCCCATGCAGCAATTAATTCATTTCTTATCTCAGGAAATTGTTCTGTTAAATCAATACTTTCAGCAGGGTCTTCTGCCAAATTAAACAATTCCCAATCTCCATTGCCGAAAGGTATTGGGAGGTTGACTATCTTCCATTCATCTTTAATGTAGGCGCGCATACCATGCAACTCATAGCCAATACCCTCGTTGTAATGCACCTCTTCCTTCTCACCTGTTAATAAGGGGAGTAATGATTTCCCCATCATTCCAGGTATGGATTCATTTTGTTCGCTAGGATGAACTGTTCCAGCAAGTTCCAAAAAAGTAGGCATCATATCCGATATATGCGTGAATGCCTTATTCATTTTTAGATTATTATTCAACGATTTAGGAAGTTTAATTATACATGGTGAAATAATGCCACCTTCTGTAGTAAATGCCTTATAAAGTCTATGTGGTGCCATACTTGCTGTAGCCCAAGCTGGACCCATTTCAACAAAAGAATTTGGAAGTCCCCTGTTCGCAATACTGTTGTCAAAGGATTTTAAATATTCCTCTGTTTGACCTGGATAAGCAGTACTCATTGCGCCGTTTGCTCCATTGTCACTAAAAAAGACAATAATCGTATTATCCATCTTATTGTTCTCTTCCAGCCAATTAAATATTCTGGATACTTGGTTATCCATATACTCGATCATGGCAGCATATACTTCCATGTCTTTGGCTGACTCTTTCTTCTCTTCTTCTGATAGATCATCCCAAGTAGATCCAGTCCAAGGGAATATGGTGGAGGAATCAGAAATAATTCCAAGGCTTTTTAGACTTTCAAATCTAGCAGTTCTTAGCTCATTGAATCCATTATCGTATTTCCCCTTATTCTTATCAATATATTCTTTGGGGGCATGCAAGGGATCATGTGGTGCCGTATAGGAAACGTAAGCAAAAAATGGATTTTGATCATTCTTATCTCTTTCCAACCAATTTAGAATATAGTCCGTATAATTCCTAGTTGAATAAAAGTCTTCAGGTAATTCATCTTTTATTATTCCATTTCTAGAGTATGACATTATTTGTGGTGGAGATAGTGGCAATTTATCAGCCCAATGGCTTCCTCCGCCAGGCAAGAGAGCAAATGTTTCTTCAAATCCTTTCTTTGAAGGTCGATGCTCTTTTTCATGACCTAAGTGCCATTTACCTGTCATATAAGTATGATATCCAGCATCTTTTAATATCTGTGGCAGATGAGCTACGGTATTGTTCAAGAATCCTTCATAGCCTGGATTTCCTTTTTGTTTTGATGTCACTATTTCTCCCATACTTCCTAATCCTGCAATGTGGTTGTCAGTCCCTGACAATAACACAGATCTGGAAGGTGAACAGGTAGGAAGCACATGAAAATTTGTAAGCATTGAACCCTGACCTGCCAGATGGTCTAGCGCGGGTGTAGTAATTTCTCCACCAAATGGGCTTATATCACTAAAGCCCATATCATCCGCAACGATCAATAAAATATTTGGCATTTGACTATCTGCCTCAGTATTTTCCTTTTTAGTCTGACATGATGCTGCAATTATTATCAGGATCATTAAAAGACAATGAGTTGAAATGAGTGTTTTCATAAGTGATATTTTAAATTATTAGTTGCTGCCAAATTCGACATAAACGTACCTCTCAAATATTTTCATCAATTATTATAGAACGTAGAATGGTGGAACTAAACGGCCGCTTCAGCGGTCGGCTTTAGTAATTTGTTCTGCCCCATATACACTACTCTATTCACAGTATCTATATGCTGGATTAAAAGTACGAAACTTTCATATTCGCTCGGAGCCAAGCCGTTTATTCAATAATTGAAATTTTACGTCATCCTTCAAAGACGGATTGATAGCCTTTCGTTATTTCCTTTTTCAAATTCATTTCTTACTTTTTAATTCTTCATTAATCTGATCGACCAATAATTGCGACTGTTTCACTAAATCTTCAAAGTAATGCTTAAACAATTTGTGCTTATTCGCATAAACTGCTGCCGTTGACTCTAACAATATGAATTTCTGTGATGAAGGATCATTAATGAATTCCCAATATGTTTCTTTATACATATATGGCTCATCAAAAATATGTTCATTCATTTTAGACTTTATAATAAATGGAATAATTTTACTCAATTCTCCAATACTAAAATCATTAAATTCTTCAATATGATTGCTGACAGTCTCATAATACAAATAGTGTGATAGAATACTATTTTTTAAATATTTGTTGGAAAAAATATCTAATTGTCCTGAATTGTTTAGTTCACTATAAGTTGAATTTTGTGCAACAAAATACTCCGAATTCCACCATAGCATACCGACTAAGGTCTTGAAGTCTTTGAAATTTTCTTGGGTTTTGTATGATTCATGGATGAAAAAATAGTTATTTTTCATAATACCTTCAGATTCTTTTATTCTACTATTAAAGTTAGATATATCTACTTCCAAATCAATTTGAAGGTTTTCCAGGAATACTAATTCCAATTTTTTAGTTTTCTTATTTTCGTTCCAATTGTTTATCTGAAGTGCAATTAAAATTCCAAAAACAACAAGCACAACTTCACCTACAGCGTATATAAGATATATACTGGTTTTGTTTTCGTTGATCAGATCTCGTCTAATTCTTCTTAAGAAATTTATCATAGATTCATTTGTTGATTATAATGAAGGCTAACTTCTAAGCAAATGCAATTCCCTATTTTTTCCCAAGGAGTATTTTAGTGGGTAGAACGGTAGAAATAACCGGCGCCAGTACTATAGCTGCTTTTGAGCACAGGCGATCCTGGCGTCTGGTTTAGTGATTTTTTTATGCTTTCTTCATTTCTTTGCTTAGCGCTTTTCGATAACCTGTGACAACGATGCTGTTGTCATCATACACCTCAACGATGGCATATGAGTTGTTCTGGTCCCCGCTTCCTTCAACCATCCCTTTTAGGGTGTAGTAGTGCACCCCTTCGATATAACTATAGTGCCCGGCATGGTGATGGCCCTGAAATACAGCTAGAGCTCTCTTGCTGTCCTGTAGCACTTGCCGTACCTGAGGTCCGTTCTTGACACCGGTGCTGCCTGTGACATCGAGTTGCTGGTGAACAAATGTAATCACTGGTTTTGTTGAGGACGCAAGATCCTTCTTGAGCCAGTTGAGCTGTTTAAGTGGAACGTTGGCGTCAGTCCAGTTGAACTTTCCGTGATCGTAATCGGATCCATCGGCGCTGTAGTTTGCATCGAGTACAACGAAGTGTATTCCCTTCATATCAAAGGAATAATGTGTGGATCCTTTCGCGATACCTGTGTTTTCGACACGGGCCAGAAACTGTTCTTTCGATATGCTGTCGACATCGTGATTCCCCAAGACATGATAGCGAAGTCCGTAGAACTGTCCGTATACCTTTTCAATGGCAACAAGGTACATCAGGGTCGACTCCTCCGTAATGGGTTTGCCTTGGTCCTTGAGGTCACCAAGTTCTATAATGAAATCGACCTTCTTGTCATTCATGAGTTTCACAAACTCAGTCATCTTGGCAAGGGATTCCCTATACTTTCGCGAACCATTCGGATCTGTATCGGCATAATGTACGTCTGTTACAATCCCGAAAGACAGCTTCGCTTTGCCGTCCATGCTGTTAGCCAGAGAGAAAGGAATCCCGGCGGAAAGCCCGGCAATAACCAAACCGGAACCCTTCAAGAACGTACGTCGTGTGACTGTCCAATCGGCTGTATCAGGAGTAAGGGTGTTACGATTCTTATCTTTCAAAGTCTTGTCCATTGTCTTGGCATAAAAGTGGAACTAAGCTGCCGTAGCGTGGCGCGTGATTTGTTCTATGTCCAGTATTTAATTTTGCTCTTTATAGATAAAGCATAATCCTGTGTGTATTTCTTGTATCAGGATCAATAAGGCTTACTCAATTTAAAGGCGCATTTATTTATACTTGATCTCCCATGCCAATACAACGCTTGCAACCATTCCCATTTCAGGAGGAGTAAGTGTTGTAATACTTGAACGAGATATCGAACTTGCTGCCATCATTCTTTCTGTACTTCGCAGATCATTATATGACCTGGTAAAGTTCCTAATGACCTCTGGATCTCCATATTGAACCTTAATGACCTTTCCTAATTCTATATCTAGGCTTTTCGCTAATATCTTAGCTTTAGCAGATGCATCTTTGACAGCAAGATCTAGCAATGATTCCTTTACCTTCTCAACTTGCTCAGGAGAGAGTTCAAAACTGATACGTATTTGGGATTTGAAGGTCGATTTCAATAGCTCGAAAACATCATTTGTATTCGGATCATTCGCATCCATCTTTATTCCAACTGGAATTCTTGCCAGATACCCTAAATGAATCATTTCACGGGTTCTATTATCACGTTCGGTTAATTCTTGAATTGAATAGGAGGCTGTCTTGATTATTTCATCATCTAAACCTATATCCTTGAATTTCATTTTGATCGTGTCTATTTTCCCCAATGCAAGACTTGTACATTTATCATAATCTTTATCCCTGAGTTCAAACTCAACAAAGAATGAAATGATTTCGGGAACTTGTTTAACAGTAGATTTGCCTTGGGAAGTAATCGTCTCACAAAAAGGATCCTGAGAGAATGCAGAAGCAAATTGAAATGCTAGAAAAAATGAAAGTAAATAAAATCTCATAGTAGTATCTTTTAATGTGCCCTTACTATTAAAATGAACGTAACTCTTGGGTATTTCCATAAATTATATAGTACATAGAACGGTGGAATTAACCGGCGCCCACACCTCAGTTGCTAATATCTGTTAACGATTCCGGCGTCCGGTTTAGTGATTCTGCGACTTAACTTCCATCTTTGCCCACTACAAAGCGTATACCGTTATTTATTTTCTAAAATTTCACTTGGTCTCCAGGTTTTGTCTATCCATGGTTGTAAAGGACCATAAAGACGAAGCGCAACAAACCAACTTTTACCGGGAATAGTTTGTAACCAATTATTTTCATAGCCTTGAGGGGCTTCTGGTCCAAAATAAATATCATAAGAACCGTCTTGGTTTTGGACTAATCCTTCGGTTTGGCTTCCTACGGTTGGGAATGCTTGATCTGTTTGAAGCTGAGAACGTGTTTGTGTGTCATATACGGTTAAAGCCCAAAAATCTTTGGCAGGAGGATTGGAAGGAATATGGACTTTATAAGTTTTAGATCCATCCAGTGGAAGTTTGTTTTCATCAATTAATGCAATTCCATAATCAGAACCTTTTCCGGGAATAGTCACTGCCATGGCCGGAGTTACTGCTGTATATGGATAATGAAACATCACTCTGGCATCTGAATTCATAGTTTTTCCATCTTTTCCATTGAAGAATACATTTTTATCTACCCATGCCATAAGCCATGCGCTATTCTCTCCGGGAAATACTTCTATACCTTTCATGTTATCAACACTTCCACTAATACGTGGGTACCATACGATACTTCTTGCAGTAGCATTCCCAATGGCAACGGCATCTGTCAATATTTTTTTCATTCTTTCATCCGGCTCAAATGGTTTACCTTTCTCAATTCCAATAGAGGCAAGCAACCCTCTGGTTTCGACATCTATCATATCTAATGGTTCTTCTTGAATTACGTCATTCACATGGTAATAGAATTTTAAATCGTTGTCGTGAATAGTATTAAATGATTTTCCGCTGCCATTAATGAATTCCATTTGAGGAGGATTATCTTTTTGATTCAGTGGATAAATCTTTAAATTCTCCTTAACATTCTTCACTGCAATTTCAAGTCCATTAGCTATGGAGCCTCTCATAAATACCCAAACACGATAGGTTCTTGGCTGTACATTGAAATAACCAGAAGGCAACTCAGCTTCATAACCTGGAGGGATCACTAAATATTTACCTCCATTACCTTTATCTGGACCAAAAGGTCCGATATCATCAACATATCTAAACCATGCATCATTAAATGCACCAAGCATGCCCGCGGGCACTTCCATTACAATGGGCCCTGATTCTTTTAAGTTTAAGCTTGGCGCTACATAAAGTGTAGAAGTATTAGCGGTAAGAAACATTGGTTTTGAATCCATCAAATCTTCTGTTATCATGACTTTATTGAAGGCATTAGCTCCTAATTTTTCAGGACCCAGCATTAGTTGACGAACAGATGCGGCTGGCATGCATTTTAGAAATACATCTACTCCACGCATTCTATCCAGGTTTTCGTAAACTAATTCAGCCGTTCCAGGTAATGGAGCACCATCTAAAAATTTCAATTCCCCTATGGAGGTAGTAACATTATTCGGCGTGGTAATCCCTGAAGGGATTTCTGTAGTTTGTCTGAAAACCTTTCCAGCATACTCAGAATTGGTAACTTCGGTTTTCGATGTTCGAGAATTCTCTTGACAACCTGAAAAGATGGTTATAAGAGAAACGAATAAAATTGAATTAATCTTTTGTCTCATATTTTTAGTTTTAGTGGTATACAACTTTTAAATAAATGTGCCTCTCAACTTTCTCCTTCCCTTATTGATAATTGCAGAACGGTGGAGCTAAACGGCAAACCGTACCGTGTCCCTAATTCTAGCATAGAAGTCAGACGATGCGCATGCATGATAACGCGAACGGTTTGTCTGCTCTAGTGTTATATTCTCATCTTTGTTAATATTCTAATGAAGATGGTTAACAATGGTTTTTGAAACTGCTTCAAGGAACATTCTATTTATCCTTTGTTTCTATTCAAGTTGCTCATTGCCACAAAGAGTACTAAGCTTGGGAGTGCTACATTCCTAATTATGGGTAATCCCTCTTAGTCGGGTAGCATACTGATCTTTTCTAAGAATAATAGAAAAGCTATGGCTATTCTTTTATTCCCATCTGCGAATGCATGTTTCTTTGTCCCAATTTCCGGACTTTTGTTAGCAAAACAATGTAGGACAAATCAAAAACAAATATGATTAAGCCGATTATTAGAATAAATATATTAGGTCCAATCATGGCTACACTACCGATAATTCCAAACAAAATGGTAGGGGCAAGAGTGCCAATGCATTTGCTGTAAGCAATAGTCAACGACTGTCCTTCGGTTCCATTCCTATTTTGAAGCATGATGATAAACAAAACCGACATAAGTAGATTCTGGAGAAATGCCGCATAACCTCCACCCATTGTAGTGCCGAATTCCATTACAAATGCATATTGCACCAAGAATGATATAATCAGGCTGATAATACCCCAGGTATAAAACCATCCGGACTTTAAATTCTTTGGGAAATGTCGTTTCCCAAATTTGAAAAAGGTGAACAAAATTACAGAATCAAATAATGCCCATATCACATTTATTATGACTTGCAATTGAGGACCCAATTCATGCAAATCATATATACCGTGCCAGACCTCCCAAGTAAAATTTAAAGATAGTGCCCAAAGTGGAATGCAGTATGTTTTCTGTTGAAACCCAATACGTATGCAGTTGACATAGACCAGGGTCCAAGCAATTGCACTGACAAACATGAGGAGCAGTTTGATATAATCCATATCAGGTGATTAAAATGGTATATTAAAATCAGTTATCTGATAATACCAAAGAGCTTCTCGTTTACATTTCTGGTTGTCAACCTTTGAGCTTGCATAATACATATGTGTCTATCAACTGAAAACCTGTGATCATATGCTTTGACCCTGTTTCAACCTCTGGACTTTGCTTTCATGGAACTGTGGAACTAAGCGGCCGTGTCAGCGGTAGGCTTTAGTGATTCTACATCCATGCGCTATTCTAGTCACTATGATTTAACGTGTACTGTCAGACGAATTGGTACCAGCCACAAGGGACTTCTGTTGATGGGGTTCTTTGAATCTAATGGATTTATAATTTGATTGAAAGATCAAGTTGACCACCAAGTCCTAGTTGGACTATTTTCTGAAGAGTAGATAGACGTACTTCTTTAACATTATTCTCAATCTTTGAGATGTATGACTTTGTAGTCCCAACTTTCTCTGCCAATTCAGCTTGAGTCATTCCTTTCTCAAGTCTGGCCTTATGAAGTAACGCCCCTAATTTGAAATTCTCATACCCATTGTCTAGAGAATCTCTTGATTTTGTTCCCTTGACACCGTATTGTTTATCCTTAAACTCCTCAAGAGTTTTTTTATTCTTTGAGCTCATTTTTATATTCCTCCATAATTCTGAGTGCTAACCCGATTTCTTGTTTCGGGGTTTTCTTTGTCTTTTTTTGAAACCCGTTAGCTAATACAACAAGCTTACCTTTGTCGAAAAAGCAAAAAATCCGAAAGATATTACGTCCAAATTTTACTCGAATTTCATATAATCCTGCGGTAGATTCAATGTGTTACAGATAAGTATCAGGCACTCTGTCAATATCCTCAATCAACTCTAATGTCCAGATGATTTTGTCCTTTACTTTCTTGGGCTGTTGTACAAAGAACTTCTCGAAATAGTCTTTATAGAATATGATGGTTCTATATTTCTTTTTCGAGATCACTGCTCAAAAATACGAAATGTTTCACTATAGTACAACTTTCATTGAAAGAATAAGCTATTAGCTCTTATGAAATAATGAAGCGCAGTAGTTTTACCATCACTTATTACATGGTGTAGAACATATATACTGCTTTATGCAGGATAGAATTCTGTTTTTGGGGTATTTTGCTGCTTTTGGCGGGATAATGGAATGATATTTTCAGAGTATTCAGACAGTTATTTTAAGATATTATTTTGAGGCATATGTTGGTTTTGGCACTGCTTCGCCACACCACTCCCACGAAAATGAATGTTGCGGGTGCGATGAGTTTTTGCCGTGAATGGAAGACCTGGCAATTACAATATATTTCATTCTCAGAAGTTTTTACAGGCTTTTAAATGTTCCTGTTAGATCTGAGAGCTAGAAGCATACACATTCGAGGGAATAATGTGCATCCCTAATTGAGATTTCGTTGGTAACCAGAACTTGATCCTCATGGCGGTTTCATTCTCAAGTTATGAAAAAAATAAGTACGAGCAAGCAGATCGTTAGGGCCTTATCACATTAATAACGGCAAAGGGATTGGAAACAAGCTATTTTTAAAAATGATTGTTTGGTGAAGAAGCGTTCAGAGTTTTTCGATCATGTCAGGGAGGTAATCAGGACGCATCATTTCAGTTACAGTACTGAAAAAACATATATAAGTTGGATATACAGGTTTATCGTCTTTCACGGTAGGAGACATCCCAATGAAATGGGTAGAAAGGCGATTCGTGCTTACCTTACTCATCTCGCGGTGGAAAGAAAGGTTTCTGCTTCAACTCAGAATCAGGCATTAAATGCTCTGGTGTTTTTGTATAAGAGGGTATTGATTTCAGCCTTAATGAGATTAATGTTCGTGGAGGCAAAGGAGACAACGATCGGAAAACTATCCTCCCAGGATTGCTATTTCCACAATTAAAAATACAAGTGAAGAAGGTCGGTCTCAGATTGGAAGAAAATATTCAAATGCTCCGAACGAACTGGCCTGGCAATACATATTTCCTGCCAGAAAACCGGCCATTGATCCTCGTTCAAAAACCTTGAAACAACATTATCGCCATGAAAGTTTCCTTCAAAAAGCTGTGAAAAATGCTGATTTAAAGAATCATTATCACCATACAATTCCCTAAGCTCTTCTAACCGCTGATGAAGATCATCTTTTACATCAGAATAAGCCGGGTTCTTATAAGTGGATAAGTTTATACCTGTTGGTGCTTATCCCGTAATGACGCATTACATTGTGCTCCGATGGATGTTCGTAATAGTGATAATAATGCCCCTTTCTCCAATCTGTTGAAGTACTTTTGTAAAAGTCAACTGGTCAAAATCAAACTTAGTACCAAAGGTATTGTCAACAAAACCATTCTTATGGCTGTATTTCCCTGTTAGAATTGTCGCCCGCGAAGGACCGCAAATAGAGTTGGTAACCATACAACCAGTATAACGCATCCCTTCATCAGCTATGCGGTCGATATTAGGTGTGGAGGCAAGTTCAGCCAAAGGACCACCATAGGAACTGATTGCCTTATAGGCATGGTCGTCACTCATGATAAAAACAATGTTTGGCCTTTGTTTCGACTGCTGTTCGGACCCTGTTGTACATTCTGTTAAACCAGACGAGAAAGCCAATAAAATCAGCATTAAAAAGGCTGAGTATTTTGAATTTATTTCAGTTTTCTATTATTTAATGAAAGTAATCTTCCAGGCGCCACGGAAATCATTCATTGCAAACCCAGTGGCCAAATCATTGGGATATCGTGCTTTTATCTTTTCTATGGTTTCATCTGCAATTTGTGTACCGGGATCGCCATGACAAATCAGACAGGCTCCATTATTTATAAGAATTGGATGATAATATTCAATTCGGTCATCGAATAGGTAGACTTCTGGCTTGATAGATTCCCCTTTCTGATGGACATTCTCGTACTGGAATAATTGGTCTTTTTCTGTTTTGGTTTGGGGCATATCTGCTGGATTACGGTATTTTACAGCTATCCGCCTGATCTGGCAGTCATTCAAACGGGATAGGCTATCTTTTAATAACATAGCACGTGAATTGCAAAAATCGATGGCATATCCAGGGCCCCCTGTTTTCATAGCATGTGAAACATTTTTTAGTAATTCGGCCTGCGTTAAGTCCACGATCTCTCCACCTTTTTGGAGATATTCTTGTTTGATGGATTCTTCATTTTGACAACTAATCATAAGAAAAATTAAAAAAAGTGTTGTGATACGCATGGTTCTGTCTCCTGGTTAAATTTACTTTCTAGTTATCCTAACTCAAAGATAGCCTTCTCTTTCTCAACACCATTGACAATGATGGCAATTTGGTGCCGGCCCGGGTAATGCTTTCGGGTAGAAAGGTCCTTGAATGAATGCTTCTTAGAGATCGTATGCCTGCCTGGTTTGAAGCTGGCTTCCTTCATCTGAAATATCTTACGCGATAGCTTCCCATTGGCCTTAACAAAGTCAACCCCGTACTCCAGCCTTATCCGATAATCCTCTTCGCCATCAAAGCTAATCTCAAATGTAAATCTAAAATCATCTCCAACCGGTAATGAGGGTGTGCTAAATGTCAATTTGTTCACTGTGATATGCCCCGGATCGCCAAAACCAAACAACAACAGTGCCTCTGTATTGCCTGCCTTAAGTAAGGTACGACAAGCCCTCTTTACAATCCAGTCTGTGTTTTTGCTTTGACCTAACCACTTCTCAGATGTCTCAAGCACCAGGCCGGGATGATCTTTGGAGATGTCATTCAAATTATTGGCCACACTCATCCGAACATATTCGGATGAATCGTCCTTGAGAGCCTCCAGGATTGGCAGGATGGGTTTCGGATCTTTCTTGAATTCTGACAAGGCCATGGCCCATGGCAGTCTGGGGCGGCATCCTTCACTTGCCAGGCGGCGCAGGTGAGGATCCTCATTCTTAGCCCATTGAAGCATATAGCCCATTCCCTTTTCCGGGTCATTCGCCAGAAATGGCCGGATGGCAAATTCAGAGCTGCAGTATCTGGTAAATAATGCGAGCGCAGGGAGTGAAATATCCCAATCATCCAGTCCGTAACATTCCACAAAGTCTGGAAAGATCATGGCATCAAAACTCTTGAAGTTGGGTGCGACCTCTGTCAGGATTTTCATTGCTGCCGGATAATCTTTGGGCAAAAAAGCGGCCAGACAGTGGGTAACATGATGCATTTTCTGTTTTAGCTCCATGCCTTCCCATTCATCACTATATATCAGATGATTGAAATCTGTGCGGCTAAAATCGGGATAAACATTTTGAATGGCATCGCCCAATCCTGTAATAAATATGTCCTTGAAAAACAGATCTTTCAGTCTCTCTGCCATAATCTATACTTTGTTTTTCAGAATTTATAACGTGCCAACCAATGCGCGTAAGGCGCAGGCAGAACCCATGATGGTTTAGCAATGCCAAGCTCCCTGGCTGCTTCATAAGTCCAATGCGGGTTTGCCAAATGTGCGCGGCCTATCATCACTAAGTCCAGATCTTCATTCTTTACTGCATTTTCTGCCAGATCAGGCTTACTAAAGCCCCAGGAAGAGGAGACCGGAAGACCCGTTTCCTTACGCACGCGCTTGGCAATTGGTGCCATAAATGCAGGTCCCCAGGGTATATGGGTATCAGGAGTTGAGAATCCCAGGCTAACGTTCATAAAATCAAGTCCGCCTTCACGGAATTGATTGCTCAGAGCAATGGCTTCCTGCATGGTTTCTTCATCCCGGCCGTCAAATTCAATCACCCCAAAACGAATGGCAAGTGGCAGGTTTTCAGGCCATACTTTTCGCACGGCCTCCAGGGTTTCGAGTAAGAATTTTCCTCTGCCTTTGGCATTGCCGCCATAGGCATCCGTGCGATGATTGGCATGAACAGAAAAGAAACTCTGCGCCAGATAGCCATGGGCAAAATGGAGTTCCAGCCATTCATAGCCAGCATCTATAGCCCTTTTAGTCGCCGAAACAAAGTCCTTTTTGATGCGCTCTATATCTTCAAGTGTCATTTCAAGCGGCACTTTTGGAAGATTTCCACCTCCAAACGCCAATGCGGATGGTGAAATAGTATCCCAACCACGTGGATCATCACCTTTGATATGATCATCCCCTTCCCAGGGGATATTCGCGCTGGCTTTACGGCCAGCATGAGCGATTTGTAAGCCCGGCACTGCCCCGGCTATTTTGATCGCTCTAACGATTTTTTTATGTTCTTCCGCTTGCTTTTCATTCCAGATACCAACACAACCTGGTGTTATGCGACCATCGGGAGAAACGCCTGATGCTTCTACAATGAGAAGGCCAACTCCACCTCTTGCGAGGCCAGTATAATGTGCCAAGTGCCAATCATTTGGCATACCGTCAATGGCTGAATACTGACACATTGGGGGGACAGCAATCCGATTGCGCAGGGTGATATCCTTTATTTTATATGGCGTAAAGAGTTTTGACATGATGATTCCCTCCATTTTCATTATATTGGTTGATGGTTTAAATTTAGCCAATCCTATGAAATTGCAATCAGAGGTCGCTTTACCAGAATATCCTTTTCGACTGGATCACCAGTCTCCCATCCTGATGATGGGCTCATGCTTTACAGAAAACGTGGGCCAACTCCTGGATAAGTACCTCTTCCCGGTAAATGTCAATCCTTTTGGAGTTACTTACAATCCACTTTCTGTAAAAAAAGGGCTCGAAGCACTGATCCAGAAGGAGGCATATGAGTCTGATGATCTGAATCAGTATAACGACCTTTGGCTCTCATTTGACCACGATACGGGGTATTCATCCATTCAGCAAAGTGAGGCACTTGAGAAAATCAACAAAGATTTCAGGGAAGCAAAAGAGATGCTGAAGAGAGCCGGGACCCTGTTTATCACCTGGGGTACGGCCTGGATCTATCGATTTAATCCCTCAGGGGAAGTGGTTTGTAACTGCCATAAAATTCCTGCCTCCCAGTTTACAAGATCAAAACTTACCACCCGGGAAATTATCAGGGAGTATGAGGATTTTCTTCCCACCCTGTTCGATTATAACCCCAAGCTCCGTATCGTTTTTACAGTTAGCCCGGTAAGACACTGGAAAGACGGAGCTCATGGAAACCAACTTAGCAAGGCTACCTTGCTATTAGCCGGGGAGGCAATCAGGGAGTCGTTTCCTGATCAGTTTTTCTATTTTCCATCCTACGAAATCGTGATGGATGAACTACGTGACTACCGCTTTTATGCCGACGACCTATTGCATATAAGCAAGCAGGCTACGCACTACATCTGGGCAAGATTTGTTCAGGTTCTCTTATCTGAAGATTCTCGAAAGATCATTGGAGAACTGGAACCCTTGCTAAAGATGCTAGGGCACAGGCCCCTGGTCCCCGAAGGGGAAGCCTTTCAGAAAATGTTGCAAACCAGGGAGAAAAAACTCAAAATTCTAAAAAATAAATACCCGGAAATCCAATGGGCTAAACTTATTAAAAAATAGTGTTTTGTGCAAATACAGGCCTTTTTTGTTTAATGTTTATTGTTATAATATTGAACATTCTGCATCCCATTGCTGTTGTAGATTCAACACAATCTATTTGCAATGAAAACAAAAAATATAACCATAGCAGCATTGCTTCTACTGGTCCCTATGGTCAGTCTGTTCTCCCAGCAGGGAGTGATTCAGGGAAGAGTATATAATGCCAATAACAACCAGCCGGTAGAGTTTGCTTCTGTAGCTATTTTCGGGACTTCCATTGGATCTATCAGTGACCTGGATGGCAACTTTATATTTACAGGTCTTGAGCCCGGGTACATAGAACTCCAAGTTTCCTCTGTGGGATTTGGAACCTATGTGTCAGAAGCCATACTGATCACCAATGCCAAAAAGGTGTTTATAGATGTTCCGTTGGCGGAAACCAATGTGGAACTTGATGAGGTGGTGGTTAAAGCCTCTCCCTTCAGAAAGATTAAGGAGAGTCCGGTCTCCCTTCAGAGGATCAGCATTGAGGAGATTGAGAAAAGTCCAGGTGGCAACAGGGATATCTCCAAAGTGATTCAGTCATATCCCGGTGTGGCATCAACTCCAGCTCAGAGAAATGATATAATTGTTCGTGGGGGTGGACCAAGCGAAAACACCTTTTACCTTGATGGTATCGAGATTCCCAACATCAATCATTTTGCCACCCAGGGGGCATCTGGTGGTCCGGCCGGAATTATCAATGCGGATTTTTTACGCGAGGTAAACCTCTATACGGGTGCATTTCCTGCAAATAAAAGCAATGCACTTAGCTCGGTTATTGACCTTTATCAGGTGGATGGAAATCCCGACAAGTTGAATTTCAGGGGATCGGTGGGGGCATCCGACCTGGCCCTTACAGTCAACGGGCCAATTGGGAAGAAAACAACTTACATTGCTTCATTCAGGCGTTCTTACCTTCAGTACCTCTTTCAGGTGCTTGAGCTCCCTTTTCTGCCCAAATACAATGATTACCAGTTCAAGATAAAGACCAAACTAAATGCCAAAAATGAAATATCACTGGTAAGCATCGGTTCTTACGATAACAACAATCTGAACCTGTTTCGTTTGCCTCCAGGTTCAGATTGTTGTTATCGTAAGAACCGATGCTTACCAGTGATATTTCATTTTTGGCATT
>PVMK01181206.1_pt1 | contig 22235 bp, 18 predicted proteins | sample 1853481 | NCBI WGS metagenome assembly PVMK01 (sample SAMN08533507, study PRJNA380276) | Marine sediment metagenome, whole genome shotgun sequencing project.
GTGCAATGAACGCCCGGATGTCTGAATATGATATTTCAACATCTGGCTACGGCGGTTCGCCCCGTAACGCTCGCGCATGGCACGAGCCCAAATACGCCGGGCTACACGCCCAATCACGGTATATTCCGCATCCATACCGTTGCTGAAGAAAAAGCTCAGGTTGGGCGCAAACTCATCAATATTCATACCACGCGCCAGGTAATACTCAACAATGGTCAGGCCATTACTCAGCGTAAACGCCAACTGGCTGATCGGGTTCGCTCCGGCTTCGGCGATGTGATAACCGGAGATCGAGACGCTGTAGAAATTGCGTACACCGTTATCCACGAAATACTGCTGGATATCACCCATCATGCGCATGGCGAATTCGGTGGAGAAGATGCAGGTGTTCTGGGCCTGGTCTTCTTTGAGGATATCTGCCTGCACGGTGCCGCGCACTTTTTTCAGAGTCTCGGTTTTGATTGTTTTGTAGGTTTCAGCATCGACCAGCTTGTCTCCGGTGATGCCAAGCATTGCGAGCCCTAAGCCATTGTTGCCTTCAGGCAGTTCACCCGCGTAATGAGGCTGTTTCCTGCCTTTAAAGTATTCTTTGATCTTCTTCTCTGCAGCTTCCCACTGGCCTGATTCTTTCAGGTGCAATTCCACCTGCTGATCGATGGCGGCATTCATGAAAAACGCCAGCATCATGGGTGCCGGGCCATTGATGGTTATCGAGACAGATGTGGTTGGTGCACACAGGTCGAAACCGGAGTAGAGCTTTTTCAGATCATCCAGCGTGGCGATGGAAACACCGGCGTTACCGACTTTGCCGTAGATGTCCGGTCTGGTGTGCGGGTCTTCGCCATACAGGGTGACAGAATCAAATGCGGTGCTGAGACGTACCGTTGCACCACCTTTACTCAGGTAGTGGAAACGGCGGTTGGTGCGTTCCGGGGTGCCCTCGCCTGCGAACATACGGGTGGGGTCTTCGCCAAGGCGGCGGTAGGGGAAGACACCGGCGGTGTAGGGGTAGGCGCCGGGCAGGTTTTCGCGCATCAGGAATGATAATAATTCACCCCAGTCGCGGTCCCTGGGCATGCCGATCTTGGGGATTTGGAGTTTGCTTAATGACTCTTTGTAGTTGTTGCCGGTTATTTCCCGGCCACGGACTTCGTAAGTGTATTTTTCTGTGCGCAGGCCGAGTTTGCGTTCGGGCCATTCTTTGAGGAGGTCTAGTGCCTCTTTCGATAGTTCGCTGAGAGGCTGCGTTGTAGCGCTGGCGTAATAAGGTCAGTGTTCGATCCGTAGTTTGGTCGTCTTCTATTGGCAAAAATGGATCCCGGGTCGGGGCCCGGGATGACGGTGCTATTAGATTGCTGCTGTATGTATCCAATGCGATCGGTAGATCGGTATCGCCGAGGTCTTTCAGGCACGCGTAGTAGTGCTGGGCCAGGCTGGCAGCTTCAGACTGACGTTCGATGTCCTTGTTGATGTCCCTGCCCTGTTCGGCGATTTCGGATAGGTACCTGGTGCGGTTGCCGGGGATCAGGACGGTGGCTTTGGGCTTACGGATTGTTGTGTCTATATCCGGAGTCCAGCCGGATTCAGGTAAATCCAGTTTTTCGCGCAATAAACGTAGCAGGTTGACGAACATCCAGCTGATGCCGGGGTCGTTGAACTGGCTGGCGATGGTTGGGTAAACCGGTACCTCTTCATCTTCCATGGTGAAAGCGAGATGGTTGCGCTTCCATTGTTTGCGCACGTCGCGTAGCGCGTCTTCGGCGGCGCGTTTGTCGAATTTATTCAGGATGACCAGTTCGGCGTAGTCCAGCATGTCGATTTTTTCCAGCTGGCTCTGGGCGCCGAATTCCGAGGTCATGACGTAGCAGGAAAAATCGACCATATCGACGATTTCGGAATCGGATTGGCCGATACCGGCAGTTTCCACGATTACCAGGTCAAAACCTGCGGATTTCAGGAAAGTGATGGCATCCTGCAGCATGGCGCTGGTAGCCAGGTGCTGGCGACGGGTCGCCATTGAGCGCATATATATATTTTCAGAGCGCAGGCTGTTCATGCGGATGCGGTCACCCAGCAAGGCACCGCCGGTGCGTCTGCGCGTGGGGTCTACAGCAAGAACTGCGATGCGTTTTTCGGGGAAGCTGGCCAGCATGCGGTTGAGCAACTCATCGGTGACCGAGGATTTGCCAGCGCCGCCGGTGCCGGTGATGCCGATAACCGGTGCCTGATTTTTAGAGGCTGCCCACTCATGGCGTTTCATTTTTAGTTCGGCATCGCCGTAAATGCCAGCCTCCAATGCGGTCAGGACCTGTGCGATGTCACTGGAATTATCTTTGCGTAGCTGACCGGGGAATGCAGGTGCCTGACGATGTTCTTCTGCACGTTGTACAACGTCTTCAATCATCTCGACCAGACCCAGGCCCATGCCGTCATCGGGGTGGTAAATACGGTTAATACCGTAGGTTTCCAGTTCAGCAATCTCATCCAGGGTGATGGTGCCGCCACCTCCGCCAAAAATCTGGATATGCCCTGCCCCGCGTTGTTTCAGCTCATCGATCATGAAACGAAAATATTCGTTATGCCCACCCTGGTAGGAAGAGACCGCAATGGCATCGGCATCCTCCTGGATGGCTGCGCGTACTATATCCAGCACGCTGCGGTTGTGGCCCAGGTGGATGACTTCGCAGCCCTGCGCCTGGATCAAACGGCGCATGATATTGATAGCTGCATCGTGACCGTCAAAAAGGGAGGCTGCCGTCACAAAGCGCAACGGTGTGGCTGTTGCTGGTGTTTTACCGGCATTGATATCAGTGGCGGCCTGGTTCATTTCGCTTATCTCTTGTTCGTTACTCATAGGGTTTAATCATGTTCCATCAGCGCAACATGGCACTTGTCTTCCACACCCTGCAGGTCGTTTATCATCACCTCCAGGTCTCTTCGCTTGTGCTCTAATTCGGCACGTTTTTCACCGATACGTTCGATAAATTTTTCCAACTGTTTACGGTTACCGCGTGGCGAGCCATACATCTTGATGAGATCCGCAGTTTCTTCCAGGCTCAGGCCCAGGCGCTTTCCACGCAGGATCAGCCTTAGACTGGTACGGTCGGGCGAGCTGTAAATTCGCCGGGTACCTTCCCGTTTGGGGCTTAGATAACCCTTTTCCTCGTAGAACCTTATCGTCCGGGTGGTAATGCTGAATTCACCCGCCAGATCACTGATGCTGTATTTTTTTCTCATCCGAAATATCCCTGGTTGGCATGGTCGCCGCTATGTATTTATAACATGGCGCAAGGATACATTACGTTTACGTTAACGTAAAGTAAGCTTTTGACAATCCTGAATAAGCTGTATGATTCCATCTGCACTTAATATGAAAAACACCAAAACTTATAAGGAATCGTTTGCCATGGCTTTAGACATCACCTTGTACGAATACGGCCCAAGCCGTTCTAAACAGGCCCGTTGGGCATTGCAGGAACTTGGTCTTGAATTCAAATCGATTGCAGGACTGGAAATACTGCACAGTGAAGAGCTGAAGCAGGTCAATCCCATGGGCAAGGTGCCCGCCGTGGTCATTAATGGCGAACCGTTGTTTGAAGCGGCTGCAATTTGTACCTACCTTGCGGATTTGGCGCCTGAAAAAGGGCTGATTGCAGCTTCCGGTACCCATGAACGTGCCCTGCATCTTCAGTGGGTTAGTTTTGCCTTGACAGAAATGGAGGCGTACCTGTGGAGTAACGCCAGGAACACATTTGTTTTGCCGGAAGAGCAACGTATAACGGCGCTTTTTGAGCAGAATAACAAGGCTTTTACACATGCGGCTAAAGTGCTGGATAAGGCTTTGGAAAATGCGGATTACCTGGTTGGTAACCGGTTTTCTGTGACGGATATCCTGGTTGGCTTTACTGTGAATTGGGGTGATCTCATGGGATTGCTCGAAAAGACGCCTAATCTGCAGAAATACCTGGCCCGAGTAAAAGAAAGGCCGAACTGTACACTATAAGAGGTCGTAAACGTCACCCCGGGCTTGACCCGGGGTCCATTTTTTCAGCCACCAGAAAATGGATACCGGATCTCGTCCGGTATGACGTGGGTAACGCGTGAAACCCCAATAAGACATATCCCATTAGTCATGTGGCCAAATGCCGCAAGAGCCATTCGTCGCAACTCTGTTTCTTCTTGTCGAATAGGCGACGACATTCGCTTCGTCGCAGCGCACACTGCGCGCTGAGTGTCGTCGGAGTCTGCTGTATGCAGGCCAGAGGGACCGGCTCCATTTTTCTGAATTGATCAATTGAGGAGTTCCGATGAAGAAGTCTATTGTTGTATCTATTGCAGCCAGCCTGATGCTGGTTACACCTTTAGTATCCGCTGAAGAAACCCTGCCATTAAAGGCGGTTAACCGTGCCGGTGAAGTCATTGACGCGGCACTGGAAGCCTATGGCGGTGCCGAGGCCATCGCTAATCTGAACAGCGTGGCGCGAAAGAGTCATTTTACAACCTGGGCCACTAACCAAAGTCGTTCACCCGGACCACCGTGGGATCAAAACGAACAGATGAGTTTTTCTGCCATTGATTTTGAAAACGAGACCTTTGTGGGTAAAAACAAAGGTAGCGGTGGCGGTTTTGATTTCAACTTTAGCCAGATCATCAAGGGTGAGGAAGGCTGGCAGGTTAATTATCGTGGTGGAACCGTCACACCCATTGCCGAGCCGGATTTCAATACCACTTCCGGCCCGTTTATTCGTGTAACCGCACCCCTGCTGGTCAAGCAATTACAGAACCGGCGCCAGACTTCGCACTGGCTGGGTGAAGTTAAATTTGAGGGTCGTCCGCACGATGTCATTACGTTGGTGATGGAAGTTGGTCCTGCTTTAAGCCTGTACTTTGATAAGGAAACCCATCTTTTAAGCCGTAGTGAGCGAGTATTGCCCCCCTTCGGTCAGGTCGACTACCGTTTCACCAATTATGAAACTGTTGACGGCATTCCTTTCAGCCAAACTTTCAAGCTGTTTGTAAATGACGAGCCCAACATTCATATCGATATCAAGTCCACCACGGTTAACCAGTCCATCGAGCAGTATGCAAATGTACCGAAAGATTTGGAACTGGTTGAGGTCGCCCCACCCGCACCAACCGAAGTGGAATTACAGGAAGTTAAAGAAGGTGTCTTCCTGGTAGGTGCTGGTAACACATACGCCATGTTTGTCGAAATGGAAAATCACGTAATCGCCGTTGGCGGTACCGCCGGCATCCCGGATCGCATCAAGGCTCTGCGTGAAGTGGTCAAAGACAAGCCAATCAAATTCGGCGTGATGACCCATCATCACAATGATCATGTGCTGGGAGTTCCTGCTTACCAGGCTGAAGATGCCGTCGTGTTGACCATCAAGGAACACGAAGCTGTTATGCGTGCTGCTGCCACCGATGCAGATTCGTTGAAACTGCAATTTGTGAAAGACAAGTACGTCTTTGACGACGGTAGCCGTAAGCTGGAAATCATCGATATCGGCCCGACACCGCATTCAAAACACCTGCTGGTGGCCTGGTTGCCGGAAGAAGGTATCCTGTTTGAAGCCGATCACTTCCCCAACCCGACCAATGGTCGTATGCAACCGGCACAGGGTGTGACAAAACGCCTGGCCGAAGTGATCGACAAAATGGGTCTGGACGTGAAGTTCATCGTAGGTGCTCATAGCCCCCGGATCGCGAGCATTGATGATCTGCATCGTTCTCTTGCGCTGAGTCCGGTTCAGGCAACACAAACCAGTCCCTGATCATCCATTAAGTTATTAACAAAAACCCCGCACTGGCGGGGTTTTATATCCAGAACCATAGCGCTGATACTGAGTTCAGAACATAAGGGAATAACCAATCACGAGGCTATCGATATCGACCCCCGTCGGCTTTTGTGTCCGGCCCCTTAAAAGAGTGATTTTGATCCCTTGTCTTCGATCTATCGGAAAACCAAAACTCAAGGCCGACAACCAGTTCCCTGAGAGATTGTTTGAGGCAACACTATCAACCTTGGCCTCACCACCCGTGCCATAAGCCGTGCTGACAGAGGCCCATAAGCCGGGCTTGAACGTATAGATCAGGTGCGCCTGCAGAGCCCAAAGTGGATCACTTTCCAGCTTGGTTCCTTTCCAGAATTCATTGTTGTCACCGTAAAGAAAAACCGACCCGGTCAATTCTCCGGTCCACTTACCCCGGGTATGAGTGACACCCAACTGCGGCCTTACAATCCAGCGGTTTGCTCCCAGGTTGATCAGACGCTCACTGCTGTACTCTCCGAGCGGCATTGTCACTGCCACCGCGGCACCGACAACTGTATTGGATTTTTTACTCTTGGAAAATTCTGCCGGAGTCTCAGCGGGGCTGCCATAAAGCAAAATGGAAAAACGGATCCGCGGGTCGGCAAAACCACGGCGGCGGAAGTGAACAAATTCGCCATTCACGGTTCCTTTCCAGCGACCTGCACGGTACGGCAAAGAAAAATCCACCCGGGCGCTTTTGCCAAAAACGCCGAAGGAGCGAATATAAACCAAACCAAACGCTTCCATATCAAACTTCGCTTCTTCGACCAGCAATACGGGGTCGAATAAGATATCGCCTTCAATATGGCCGATACCGATCCCGGCAAAATTCAGTCCGGTTGGCATTTGTGCCCACCGACGTGGTTCCAGATCCTGTGCAAATGACTGACCTGCCCAGCAAACCATGAGAACTAGTAATGCGAAAGAACGTATGGGAGTTGTCATAGTTCGATTCAAATCCTGATTTAAATAAATGTGCGGGATTAACCGAAAGTGGTTAACGGGAATTCCTTTTAGAACGCCAGTTATTATTTTTTTTCTTATCTCTATCCTTTTTCTTATTCTTCTTGTCATCACGATCTAAAAGCACAGAATTGTACGTTCCAAAGTGGCCTCATTCAGATTTTATCGCATTAACAGACGCCTGGTGAACATCTTTTGGTGCATTTGTAAGGCACCTGAATATTGGCTAGCCGCGCATTATGTATTATCACGACACTACAAATATGTAAAAATCTTTACATGTGGCAAACTGGAAACTGGAGATTACTTTATGCCCCATGAAAAACGAGTCAATGGATCCTGCCTGTGCGGCGCGATAGACTTTCTGGCCGACCTGCCCAGCAAATGGTGTGCACATTGCCACTGCAGCATGTGCAGAAAAGCCCACGGTGCCGGTTATGTCACATGGGTCGGATTTGAGACAGGCCAGGTCAGCTTCGTGCAAGGCGAAAATGAGCTGATGTGGTACGAATCCTCACCGGGTGCACAACGCGGTTTTTGCCGGCATTGCGGAAGCTCCCTGTTTTTTCGTTCAGAACGTTGGGCGGGAGAACTTCATATCGCATTGGGCAGCATCAATGGCCCTATCGACCGTCAACCACAGGCCAACGTGTTCTTTGATAGACACGTCAACTGGATGCCGATTGATACCTCTTTGAAACAGATTGATGGCTGACTTTTATAAGTCTATGATCCCTTCTTCATTACATACTTATGCTACCCTATCGGGCTAATTTTCTTCATCCAGGATACGAATGTGAAAAAGCTGATTGCACTGATTTTGCTGCTACCGCTTGCTGCCTGCAATAACGAAACAACCACAGTTACAACAACGGTAGAAGTTGAAAACCCGGCATTACCCGCCGGTATTACCTTGATCGAAGAATTCAAAGGTGATGACAGTGGTATAGCTATCCCATTCGCTAAATACAAACTGGCCAATGGCCTGACTGTAATACTGCATGAGGATCATTCGGATCCGCTGGTGCACGTGGATGTGACCTATCATGTAGGCTCCAACCGTGAACAGGTTGGTCGCTCCGGTTTTGCCCATTTCTTTGAACACATGATGTTCCAGGGCTCTGACAACGTGGCCGATGATGAGCATTTCAAAATAGTCTCAAACGCCGGTGGAACCCTGAATGGGTCAACCAATACCGACCGCACCAATTACTTTGAAACCCTGCCGGTTAATCAACTGGAAATAGCCTTGTGGCTGGAAGCTGACAGGATGGGCTTTTTACTTGATGCAGTTACCCAGGAAAAATTTGAAATCCAACGGGAAACGGTTAAAAACGAACGCGGCCAGAATTATGATAACCGCCCCTATGGCCTGGTATGGGAAACCGCCAGCAAAGCACTGTACCCGGAAGGCCATCCCTACTCCTGGCCAACCATCGGTTACCTGGTAGATCTCGACCAGGCAAATGTTGACGACCTGAAGCGTTTTTTCCTGCGTTGGTATGGGCCCAATAACGCCGCATTGACCATCGGTGGTGATATTGATCCGATGGCAACCCTGGAATTGGTGGATAAATACTTCGGTCCCATTGCTTCCGGACCTGCGGTTGAAAACCTGCCTAAACAGCCGGCGGTAGTGGATGCCGACCGTTATGTCACGCTGGAAGACAACATCCATTTGCCAGCCCTGGTATTGCTGATTCCAACCGTATACAGCGCACATGCAGATGAAGCTCCGCTGGATGCCGCAGCCAAAATCATGGGGCAGGGACAGGCTTCGTTGTTATACCAGCGCCTCGTTCAAACCGGTCGTGCCGTATCGGCCAGCGTAAGCCATCGCTGTAGCGAGCTTGCCTGTTCAATGTTGTTCATCGTTGTCCAGAATCCGGGTTCCGGCGAAACACTCGCTGAAATGGAAACCGCTGTACGCGAGACGCTGGAAGAGTTTGGCAATCGCGAGGTGAATGATGATGATCTGCAAAAATTTAGAGCGCAGTATGAATCAGGGCGTGTTTTCGGTCTGCAAAGTGTCAGTGGTAAAGTTTCAACGCTGGCAGCATTCCAAACTTACACCGGCAGCCCTGCTGGTATTGGTGAGGAAATTCAGCGCTATCTAAATGTTGAAATCGAAGACGTCAGTCGCGTTTTCAATCAGTACATTGCCGGCAAACCCGCCGTCATATTAAGCGTTGTACCCAACGGCAAGCTGGAACTGGCTGCGGCTGAACAGAATTTTTCTGCACCGGAACGAAACATTCCGGAATCCTTTGCTGACAAGGGCTCTGAGCTGCCTTTACGCCCGGTCGCTGACAACTTTGATCGTAGCCAGAAGCCTGTACCGGGCACCAACCCGACCGTGGAATTGCCCGCCATTTGGGATACTTCGTTGTCCAATAACGTACGTGTTCTGGCTGTGCCAAATTCAGAAACCCCTACGATTACAATTCGCGCTACATTCGACGTCGGGCAACGTGATGAACCCGCTGGCAAGGCAGGATTGACCTCCCTGATGGCAGCCTTGATGGGTGAGGCAACACTGGTACATTCCGCGGCAGAATTTACCGAAGAGCTGGAACGTATTGGTGCCAGCGTCAGCATCAGTCCAGGTCAGTATCAAACAAGCGTGACGGTCAACACACTGACCAAGCATCTGACCAAAGCCATGTCCTTGATGATGGAGCGCGCATTCAAACCTGCGTTTACCGAAGAAGATTTTGACCGTATCAAGAGCCAGACCATCGAAGGCCTGATGGCAAACCGTAAATCGGCGCCGAGCCTGGCCGGACGCGCTATTAATTCTGTACTGTACGGCTCTACACACCCACTTTCCTATCCGGGGGCCGGATTACCGTCCACCGTTGAGTCGATCACTCTGGATGATATCAAGGCGTATTACACCGCACACTTTCCAGAGCACTTGAGTGGTGTAACAGTCAGTGCGAGCTTGCCGCAGGCGGAAATCATTTCTGCATTACAGGGGCTTGCCTCTCTCGAGGTAACAGAGGCATATCGTATGCCAATTGATAGCCTTCCCGAGATCAAGGGTCGGACTCTTTACCTGGTTAATAAGGAAGGTGCAGCCCAGTCCAGCCTGCGAACTGCGCATCCTTCGATCAAATACGACGCGTTGGGTGACTTTTACAAGGCCGGACTGATGAATTACAACCTCGGCGGCACCTTCAGCAGTCGCATTAACCTGAATCTGCGTGAAGACAAGGGTTATACCTACGGAGCCCGCAGCTATTTCGGAGGTGGTCAGGAGTTGGGCAGCTTCCGCGTCTCAACCGAGGTCAACAAGGAAGCAACCGCAGCCTCACTGAAGGAAGTATTCAAAGAGCTTGAAAGTTATTCAGCGGATGGTATGAACGAGGAAGAATACGACTATATGCGCTCCGCAATCGGTCAGCGTGATGCCCTGCAATACGAAACCCCGGGACGGAAACTGGGACTGCTGGGGAATATCATGCGCTATGACCTGCCGTTGAACTATCGCACCCAGCAGAACAATATCCTGAAGGAAACCGACCTGGAAGCGCTAAACGTACTGGCCAACAAGCTTATCCAGCCTGAAAACATGGCAATAGTTGTCGTCGGCGACGAAGCCACCATTCGCGAGGAACTGGAAGAACTGGGTATTCCGATTAAATTGCTGGATGAAGATGGGTTTGAAATAGAGTAAAGCTCAAGCACGTCGCCCCGGGCTTGACCCGGGGTCCATTTTGCCCTTTTTCAAGTCTCGCGGTTTAAGAGCGAATGGATACCGGATCAAGTCCGGCATGACAGCTTCGCGTGTGGTCTGGTATGACAGCTACGCGCGTGGTGCAGCCAGGAATTCCTTGCAGGCTGCATTTTCCGTTTCGTCGGTGAAACGGTAACCGGTTTCTTCGAGAAACTGGTGGAAAGCAAGCTCGTCCTCGGGCGGCACCAGGAAACCGGCCAGGATACGGGCGTTGGCGGCAGCGTGGTTGCGGTAATGGAACAGGCTGATGGTCCATCGGCCTGCGAGTACATTCAGAAACTCCAGCAAGGCGCCGGTGCGTTCGGGAAACTCAAAGCGGTATATACGCTCGCGATCAGTTGATGGCAGGCGGCCACCGACCAGGTGGCGTAAATGTAGCTTGGCGACCTCGTTATCGGACAGGTCTTTAACAGAGTAACCGCTATCCACTAACCTGGATTGCAAATGCCGGGAGGTTTCTTCCAGGCGCACACCGACAAAAACATGTGCGTTACGTTTTCCGGCAAAACGGTAGCTGAATTCAGTCACGGCACATTGGCCAAGAATCTGGCAAAACTCAAGAAAGCTACCCGGCCGTTCGGGAATGGTGACAGCCAGCAGGGCTTCTTTGCCCTCACCGAGTGCGCAACGTTCCACCACGTGACCAAGACGGTCGAAATCCACGTTCGCTCCACTTATTACGGCAACCCAGTCACCATCCGGCAGTTTTCGGTTTTCCTCCCTGGCCGCATACTGTATGGCACCGGCGACAGCCAGCGCACCCGCAGGCTCCGCCACCGCGCGTACCTCTTCAAATATGGACTTCACCGCAGCACAAACCTGGTCAACACTGACAGTGATTACCTCATCCACCAGTTCCCGGCACATTTCAAAGGTCGTTTGACCCACTTTGCGCACCGCAACACCATCGGCAAATAAACCCGTGGTGCCAATATCCACCGGCCCATCGGCTTGCAGCGCCGCGTACATGCTGGCAGCATCCTCGGGTTCCACACCTATGATGCGCACATCGGGGTAAACAGCTTTTACAGTCGCCGCGACACCCGCCGCCAAACCACCGCCACCGATGGGCAAAAAAACAATTCCAGGTGGTGAATCCATTTGCTGGGTGATCTCAACGCCCAGGGTGCCCTGCCCTGCAATAACTGCAGGATTGTCAAATGGATGGATAAAATAAGCACCACTTTCGCTGCTGAAAGTAATGGCCTGCTCGCAGGCGGCATCATAATCATCACCAACAAGCTCGATACGGGCACCCAGTGCTTCAACGGCCCGAACCTTGATTTCCGGTGTGGTGCAGGGCATAAAAATCGTAGCCTTCACACCCAGTTCGCGGGCAGACAAGGCCACACCCTGAGCATGGTTTCCGGCTGATGCGGCTACCACACCCCAACGGCGTTCATCATCTGACAAGCGCCTTATGCAGTTGTAGGCACCACGCAGTTTGAAGGAATAGGTAAGCTGCATGTCCTCCCGTTTCAGCCACAACTTCTGCCCGATACGTGCTGATAAAGAGTTCGCGTATTCCAGTGGTGTGCGCCGCACCAGGTCATAAACCGGTGCGGTTAGCGCGCGACGCAGATAATCCTGTGCCAGTTCATTCATATGATCAGCCATTTGCCATTTCGGAAAGGTAAAACTCACTCAATCGTTTACGCACCGCTGCACCCGCTTCACTGGTGCTCAGCGTACCACCCAGATCCGTCGTGCATTCGCCTGCGGAAATACAATCCCAGATAGCTCGCTCGATATTTTGCGCTGCCTCTTTCATACCAAGACTGTAATCGAACATCATAGCTACCGATCCCAGCATACCGAACGGATTGGCGATGCCCTTACCGGCGATATCCGGTGCAGAACCATGGATCGGTTCAAACAGGCCGAATTTACCGGCAGCCAGCGAGGCTGACGGTAACATACCCATGGAACCGGCCAGCATGGATGCCTCATCGGTCAGGATGTCGCCGAACATGTTTTCGGTCACAATCACATCAAACCGGGCCGGGTTGGAAATCAGGAACATGGCCGCGGCATCCACCAAAAGGGTTTCGTATTGAATATCCGGAAAATGTTCTGACATCACTTCGGCGGCTACCTTGCGCCACAGGCGGGAAGTTGCCATGACATTGGCCTTGTCGATCATGGTGACCTTGCCACTGCGACCCCGGGCAATAAAACCCGCTTTGAGCACGACACGCTCGATCTCTTCGCGGGAGTAGGTGCACATATCAGAGGCGAAGTCATCGCCTTCCTGCTTTTCACCAAAATAGCTACCACCGGTCAATTCCCGTACCACCATCAGGTCCACACCTTCCAGGTATTCAGGTTTTAACGGGCTGGCTCCGGCCAGTTTCGGGTGTATGCGAACCGGGCGCAGGTTGGCAAACAAGCCGAGCTCCTTGCGGATAGCCAGCAATCCCTGCTCCGGCCGGACTTTCAAATTTGGGTCATCCCACTTGGGCCCGCCGACTGCACCGAGAATAATTGCATCGGCATCACGACAGGTTTCAAGCGTTTTTTGCGGTAACGGTTCACCGGTGGCATCTATTGCCGCACCACCGATCAATTCGGTATGTATGTCCAGGGTCAGATCGTATTCTTTGGCCAGTTCTCTTATCAGCAACTCGGCCTCGGTGGTCACTTCGGGGCCGATACCGTCACCGGGCAACAGCACAATTTTTGCGTTCGATATTTTCGAGTTCAAAGTCTTTCCTCATATGCCACGATGGTACCTTCTGCCTGGTTTAAAAAATCAAATCTATCCAGTCCATTCAGCAGGCAATGACGTGCGAACGGATCGATGGAAAACTCCCAGCTTTGCTCTGCACCGTCTGCTGCGCGGACAAAAACCCTGCACTGTTCCAAATCGACGGTAATTTCCTCACCGTGCATTTGCATCAGGCTTGCATGTTGGTCGGCTTCAAGAACCACCGGCAGCAGGCCGACGTTCTGTGAATTACTTCTGAAAATATCAGCAATTTGTGAACTGATCACGACACGGAAACCAAACCCCATCAAAGCGTGCGGGGCGTGTTCACGTGATGATCCACACCCAAAATTATGGCCAGCCACGAGTATCGGGCTGTGGCGGGCGCCGGATTGATTCAACACATGACCGGCAACCGGTTTTCCATCGGCATCGTTTCGCCAGTCTGCAAAAGCATGGTCGCCAATACCGTCAAAATCTGTGGCTGTCAGGAAGCGTGCAGGGATAATCTGGTCGGTATCGATATTTTCCTGTTCCAGCACCAACACCGGCCCAGTTAATTTTGTGAATGCCTGCATCAGCTTGCCTCCTGCATCGATGCAATATCTGCAATCCCGGCCACCCGCCCCATTACGGCAGATGCAGCCGCGGTTGCAGGACTGGCCAGCAATGTGCGTGAACCCGCACCCTGGCGGCCCTCAAAATTTCGGTTCGAGGTAGATACGGCTGTTTTTCCGGGCGGCACCATATCACCGTTCATGGCTATACACATGGAACAGCCCGGTAAGCGCCATTCGGCACCGGCCGCCATAAAGATCTCATGCAAGCCTTCGCTTTCTGCCTGTTTACGGATATTTTCAGAACCCGGCACCACCAGCATGCGTACATGGCTGGCTACCGTGCGCCCACGCAGCACACTGGCCGCCGCGCGCAGATCACTGATCCTGCCGTTGGTGCAACTACCGACAAAAACCACGTCTACTTTTCGCTCAGCCCATGGATTGCCCACCACTGAAACCCATGTATTGCAGGGCTTTTTCCTGGGTGGCGTTGCTTGCCTGCGGTACCGGTTCACCGATGGCAACAGACATACCCGGGTCGGTGCCATAGGTTATGGTCGGACGCATGGCTGAAGCATCGAGATGTATCTCACGGTCAAAGACCGCATCCGCATCAGAGGCCAGTTGCAGCCATTTTTCAGCCGCTTGCTCAAAGGCTTCACCCTGCGGCACCTTGGCCCGTCCACGTAAATATTCGATGGTGGTCTCATCCGGTGCGATCATACCGGCGCGCGCACCGGCCTCGATAGTCAGATTGCACAGTGTCATGCGGCTTTCCATATCCAGACTACGAACCGCCTCACCTGCGTACTCAATAACAAAACCGGTTCCGCCATTCATGCCCAGGTATTGGATGATGTTCAGAGCCATGTCCTTGGCGGTAACGTCATCAGACAGTTTACCTTTCAGATTAATGCGCATACTTTTTGGCTTGTTCTGCAGCAGACACTGTTTCGCCAGTACGTGGCCGACTTCAGTGGTGCCTATACCAAAAGCCAGGGCGCCAAAGGCACCGTGAGTACTGGTATGGCTGTCACCGCAAACAATGGTCATACCCGGTTGCGTGGCACCCAGTTCAGGACCCATGACATGCACGATGCCGCGTGACGGGCTGTCCCAGTCATGCAGTTCGATGCCAAACTCATGGCAATTGTTACGCAGGGTCTGTACCTGTCGTTGTGCCTGCCGGGTGATGTACGGACGTTGCCCATTGTCACCTGCGGGCAGTGTCGGGTGTTGAATGATCCAGGGTTGCCAGTGTACGTTCCGGTCGTCGCACGCCGATGCCTTTTTCACGTAACAGGTCAAAACCCTGGGGGGATGTCACCTCATGCACAAGGTGCAGATCAATATAGATGATTGCGGGTGTGGAATCGCTCTGCGCTTGCACCACGTGCGAATCCCACAATTTGTCAAACATCGATTCAGGCCGCATTGGATTGCCTTGTTTTCTCAGCACCGCGCGTGGCGCGGTTAATAATTTCCAATAAGGCTTCAGCACAGGCCGCAACGATATCGGTCGACAGACCGTGACCGCTGAATTCCATACCATCTACCGTAGCCCGTATGCTGGCTTCGCCCTGGGCATCCTCGCCCAGCGATATGCTGCGCATGGCCAGGCTGAGTATCTTGATTTCAGTTTCAGTGACCTGTTCAAGTGCATGTACGATGGCAGCGACAGGTCCGTCACCATCGCCGGTGTGGGTGCTGGTGGTTCCGTCCTCATGTGCCAGGGTCAGGGAAGCCGATGGTTCGGTCTCGCCGTTGACACGACTGACCACGCTGAGCCAGTTCAGTGACCATGGACCGATGGTACCGGATTCATTATCCGTGATGATGGCTTCGAGATCCGAATCAAAGACCCGCTTTTTAACATCTGCGAGGTCTTTGAAGCGCTCCATGATAGCCTCGATCTCACTTTCTTCCAGCTTGTAACCCATTGCACTGGCACGATCCACGACCGCATGGCGACCGCTGTGCTTGCCCAGTATCAGTTGTGATTCCTGCAAACCAACATCCTGTGGTTTCATGATCTCGTAGGTTTCACGCGACGCCAGCATACCGTGCTGGTGGATACCGGCCTCGTGTGCAAAAGCATTTTCACCAACGATCGCCTTGTTACGCGGTACAAAATTACCGGTTACAGCTTCCAGTAAACGACTGGCTGAATTCAGGCGACTGGTATCAACTCCGATTTCGATATCGTAATAATCCTCACGTGTGCGCAAAGCCATCACAACCTCTTCCAGCGCGCAATTTCCAGCCCGTTCGCCAATACCATTAAGTGCACATTCAATCTGTGTAGCACCACCCTCTACCGCAGCCAGCGAATTGGCCACTGCCAGGCCAAGATCATCGTGGCAATGAGTGCTGATACGTACATTTTCTATGCCGGGTACGGTCTTGCGCAGCCAGCGAAACAGGTCATACATCTCTGACGGGGTTGCATAACCCACCGTATCCGGAATATTGACAGTCGTGGCACCGGCCTCGATTACGGCCTGCAATACCTCGGCCAGGAACTCGCGTTCAGTGCGAATACCATCCTCTGCTGAAAACTCAACGTCATCACAGGCTGCAACCGCCAGTTTGACCCCGTTGACAGCATTGCGGAGCACCTCGTCGCGGCTCATTTTGAGCTTTTTACTGCGGTGAATAGGACTGGTTGCAATAAAGGTATGGATACGGGCATTTTCAGCGGGTTCCAGTGCCAGGATGGTGCGTTCGATGTCGCGTGGGATGGTACGGCACAATCCGGCAATTACCGGGCCATGAACCTCCGATGCAACCGCATGGACCGCTTCAAAATCGCCCGGTGATGCAGCGGGAAACCCGGCTTCAATGATATCCACTTTCAATTCCGACAGCACATGGGCCACCCGCAGTTTCTGTCCCAGGCTCATACTGAAACCAGGGGCTTGCTCACCATCTCTCAGCGTGGTATCAAAAATAAGAATTTTGCGACTCATTTATATGCTCCTTGTTATCGGTCGAATACCCGGCTTGCGCGGGTTAGTATTTGCTGCAGGCACCAATTCAACATGGTAGACATCGTGAAGTCGTTCCAGTTGGCGTTTGAGCAGATCACCCGGACGGGTGGATGATACGTTTACTTTCATATTCCGGCCATTGCCATCTGCTTCATCGACGATACAGGTATTCAGGCTGAACCCCCTGCGTTCAATTAATCCCAGCGCCCTGATCACCGCACCTTCAACACTGCTGAGCTGGATATGTAATGTGTAATTCATATCTGTTCTACCTTGCCTTCCGAGGGTCTGATTTCATCATCTTATGATTGGGTTTACCAGGTGGAACCAGCGGCCAGACATTTTCCATCGAATCAATGGATACATGCAGCATGGCAGCACCTTCTGTATTGAGCAGCCATTCAAGGCCGTCGTAGACCTCTTCAGGCTCTTTAATACTGTGTGCCTGGATACCAAAGGCCCTGGCGACCCCGGCAAAATCCGGGTTGTCGTCAAGGTGGACTTCGCTGTAATTTCCATCAAAGAAAATCTCTTGCCACTGACGCACCAGGCCGAGTGCCGAATTATCAAGCAGCAGGATTTTGACATCAATCCCGTAGCGATTGAGGGTGGCGAGTTCCTGAATATTCATCATGATGGAACCGTCACCGGAAACACAAACCACGGTGTTTTCCGGTTTGGCGATCTTGGCGCCGATGGCCGCCGGCAAACCATAACCCATGGTACCCAACCCACCGGAGGATAAGTGATCCAGCGGGTCATCAAACCTGCAGTGCTGTGCAACCCACATTTGGTGCTGGCCGACATCACAGGTAATTGTCATTCCTTCCGGGCGTGCCCTGGATAAATCCCGCAGCAACCTGGGTGCATATATGCCTTTACCCGGTGCATCGTAACGCCAGGCAAATTCCTTTTTCCAGCCTGCGCATTGCCCGCACCAGGTCGCATAGGCCCTGCTTTCCGGCCGGATGCCTTCCAGCGCCGGTGCCAGTTCACCGACAATCGCGACATCCGCTTTGCGCAACTTTGAGATTTCAGCGGCATCGATATCAAGGTGAATAATGCGTGCCGATTTTGCAAACTGCGCCAGGTGTCCGGTGGCCCTGTCATCAAATCGTGCGCCGACCACCATCAGGACATCACAATTTTGCACTGCGTGGTTGGCGGCACCGTTGCCGTGCATACCCAACATTCCAATGAAGTTCGGGTCGTCCGTTGGCATGACACCCAAGCCTTTCAGCGTCGCTGTCACCGGCACACCAATGTGGGCTACAAACTTGCGAAACACGTCAACCGAATCTGATATGGCAATCCCGCCACCGGCTATAATCAGCGGCCGCCTGGCCTGTGACAACATCTCACTGGCTTCCTGCAGTGCCCGCGCATCCGGCCCGGGCGTTTCGGGCTGCGCTACCGGGTCGACATCAACCACCTCCCCCATCCCCGCAGATATATCCTTGGGCAAATCGATCAGCACGGGACCGGGACGACCACCCTGCGCAAGCTGAAACGCCTCATTGACAATACGCGGGATATCGGCAACATCCCGCACGATATAACTATGTTTCACAATCGGCAGCGTGATACCGAAAATATCCACTTCCTGAAAAGCATCGGTACCCTGCAAGGCAGACGGTACCTGTCCGGTGATAACCACCATCGGTACCGAATCCATAAACGCATTCGCGATGCCGGTCACCAGGTTGGTGGCGCCGGGACCGGAAGTCGCCATACACACACCGGCCTTCCTGGTAACCCGACCATAAGCATCGGCAGCCAGCGCCGCACCCTGTTCATGCCGGCATAAATAATGCTTCAGACCGGAACCGACCAGCGCGTCGTACACGGGCATGATGGTGCCGCCCGGATAGCCGAAGATCTGCTTCACACCGTTGCGCTTAAGCATTGCGATGAGTATTTGTGATCCGCTGCGTGCCTGTTCCGGGACTGCTTGTGTGGATGCGTTCATGTCTATATTTTCTCTGTATTCAGTGTTCGTATTGCTTACTGCATTTCAAATCGTAATTTGGCGCTGCTAAAAAAAACCCCGCTTCCTCTCGGTTGCGGGGTTTTGCTAATCTTGTTCCTGGTCTTCTAGGCGATCAAGGCTACCCCGCTGAGTGTCGGAATAATCAGTAGGCCTAGAAGCAGAGCGTAATTTGCATTCAACGGGACACTGGCAGCAGCGCAGACCTTACGGCCTGCAGTCTGTACAGGTGTTTCGAGTTGTTGCAAATGCTGTGACATGCTGGCTTTATCCCATTCTCAAAAAGTTCTGTCAACTATTTTTTTATTTTTTTGTATAAAATCTCCTTATTTATTCTTGATCTAACTCATCAAAAGGCTGTTTTCAGGGCGCGGTCTTATGCCTGCAAAACGCTAATCAGGTACAATTAATAGCTGATTCCAATAAGTGTGGTGTCAGCCTGATCAATCGAAAGCACGTTGTGTAAATGCCAGGTTTTCAACACTGATTAGCATGACTTTTTCCAAATGGAACTGGTTCTATGGTGCTTGAGCAAAATAGCGAGTAATAAAATGCATGTACAAATGCCACTAAGTGAAGATCTGGAGCTGCTGCGCGAAACCGTGCGGCGGTTCGCCGAGCAGGAAATAGCACCACGCGCCGAAGAAATCGACGCCAGCAATAGCTTCCCACAGGATTTATGGTTAAAGCTGGGTGAGCTGGGCCTGCTCGGCATGACCATTCCGGAATCGCTTGGTGGCTCTGATATGGGTTACCTGGCGCACGTGGTTGCGATGGAGGAAATCTCCCGGGCCTCGGGTTCGGTTGGTTTGTCATATGGTGCCCACAGCAATTTGTGCATGGACAACCTGTTTAAAAACGGCTCTGATTCCCAACGGCAGAAATATCTGCCCGACATGTGCAGCGGTGAACTCGTGGGTGCGCTTGCCATGTCGGAATCCGGCGCCGGTTCAGACGTGGTTGGTTCAATGAGCTGTCGCGCAGAACTACAAGGTGATTGCTGGCTGGCCAACGGCTCCAAGATGTGGATAACTAACGGGCCGGAAGCTGACGTGCTGATTGTCTATATGCGCACGGCAGGTAAAGAAGCCGGTTCAGCAAGCATGACCGGCTTCCTGGTTGAAAAAAGCATGCCCGGTTTTAGCACTGCACAAAAACTGGACAAGTTTGGCATGCGCGGTTCCGATACCTGCGAACTGGTGTTTGAAGATTGCAAGATCCCGATCGAAAACGTCATCGGTGAAGTCAACCAGGGCGTAAAATTGTTGATGGGCGGCTTAAATACAGAACGGCTGGTGCTATCGGGTGGTCCGCTCGGGCTGATGCAGGCCTGTCTGGACCTGGTAATACCCTATATGCGTGAGCGCAAACAATTTGACCGCGCGATTGGCTCTTTCGGCATTATGCAGGCCAAACTGGCAGACATGTATACCGCACTGCAGTCATCCCGCGCCTACGTCTACCGGATCGCCAAGGACTATGATGCGGGAAACCGGTCGCGTATCGACCCGGCTGCCTGCCTGTTACAGGCATCCACCAGCGCGGTCAGTGTCGCTCTGGAAGCCATCCAGACACTGGGCGGCAATGGTTATATCAATCAATATCCGGCAGGACGCATAATGCGTGATGCCAAGCTTTATGAAATCGGAGCCGGCACCAATGAGATCCGCAGAATGCTGATCGGTCGCGAACTGGTTTCCCTATAGGCCATCGTCATGCCAGACAGAACATCGTCATGCCAGACAGAACAACGTCATGCCGGACAGAACAACGTCATGCCGGGCTTGACCCGGCATCCACCTGAACCCCGGGTCACTCCACACATGAATGAATCCAAATCAAGAACGGAGCTAGAAACATGAACAACAAAGTCGTAATCGTCGGTGCCAAGCGCACTCCCATCGGCTCATTTCAAGGCCAATTTTCCACTGTTTCCTCCGATGAACTCGGTGCCGCAGCTATACGCGGTGCAATAGAGCAAGCTGGTGTGCAGCCAGAGGACATTGATGATGTATTGATGGGTTGTGTACTGCCGGCAGGTGTTGGCCAGGCCCCTGCCCGCCTCGCTGCGCGCAAAGCAGGCATCCCAACCTCTGCAGGTGCTGTCACTATTAACAAGGCTTGTGGTTCTGCCATGAAAACGATGCAGATCGCCCATGACCAGATCCTTGCAGGTTCATCAAGCATCGTTGTAGCCGGTGGAATGGAAAACATGACACTTGCACCCTACCTGCTGCCCAAAGCCCGTGGTGGCTACCGCATGGGTCACGGTCAGGTTCTCGACCATATGTTTTACGACGGACTGCAGAACCCCGATGATGATTTGATGATGGGGGTTTTTGGCGAACGCTGTGCAGAAAAATATGATTTCACACGTGAGCAACAGGATGCTTTTTCAATCACTTCAATTGAACGCGCACTGAGTGCAATGGAAAGCCAGTTTAAGGACGAGATTATACCGGTTACGGTTAAATCCCGTCGCGGCGAAAGTGTGATTAGCGAAGACCAGGAACCACCTTCCTGTAATATTGAAAGAATTCCAACGCTGCGTGCCGCGTTTAAAAAAGATGGCACGGTCACCGCAGCATCTTCTTCAAAAATCTCCGATGGCGCTGCTGCCACGGTGCTGATGTCAGCGCAAAAAGCAGCTGATATGGGTCTCACCCCACTGGCTACCATTATTGCCCATTCAACTTTTTCGCAGGACCCTGAATGGTTTACCACTGCACCTATTGGTTCTATCAAGCTGGTTTTGGAAAAAGCCGGCTGGAGCCTTGATGATGTCGATCTGTTCGAGGTCAACGAAGCATTTGCCACCGTCACTATGGCCGCCATGAAGGAGCTCAACATCGACCACGCCAAGATGAATGTTAACGGTGGTGCCTGCGCACTGGGTCACCCCATTGGCGCTTCCGGTGCCCGGGTGGTGGTAACGTTGATCAATGCATTAAAACAACGCGGTCTGAAAAAAGGTGTAGCTTCTCTTTGTATTGGCGGCGGCGAGGCTACTGCTATTGCGCTTGAACTGCCATAATCAGCCAAAGGTTACTTAATTATGGCTATTATCAAGTCCCAGGTAGATACGAGCAGCAAGGACTTTGCTGCCAACGATGCACATTTACGTGAACTGGTCGCTGATCTGCAAAAGCAGCTGGACCGGGTTGAACGGGGTGGCGGGCAACAAGCCCGCAAAAAGCACACAAAACGCGGCAAAATGTTGCCGCGTGAGCGCATCAAACAACTGATCGACCCCGGTGCGCCGTTTTTAGAGTTTTCACCAATGGCCGCCCATGGCATGTACGACGACAAGGCACCATCGGCCGGCATCATCACCGGAATGGCCCGAGTCAACGGCAAGGAAGTCGTCATTATTGCCAACGATGCAACCGTTAAAGGCGGCAGTTATATGCCGATTACGGTGAAAAAACATCTGCGCGCACAAGAAGTGGCACTGGAGAACCACCTGCCCTGCA
>PVMK01127060.1_pt1 | contig 22231 bp, 24 predicted proteins | sample 1853481 | NCBI WGS metagenome assembly PVMK01 (sample SAMN08533507, study PRJNA380276) | Marine sediment metagenome, whole genome shotgun sequencing project.
GTGGTGGGGCTGGAGGGGGCCATCGTGGAGGTAGAGGTTGTTATCTCCCCGGGGCTTCCCGCCTTTACCATCGTGGGTCTGCCCGATACTGCGGTGCAGGAGGCCAAGGAGCGTGTGCGCGCCGCTATCAGGAACAGTGGCCTGGCTTTTCCTATGAAGCGAATAACGGTGAACCTGGCACCCGCTGACCTGAGGAAAGAGGGTCCCGCGTATGACCTGCCCATCGCTATGGGCATTCTCTTAAGTTCAGGGCAGATATCCGCAGACACGTCGGGAGCACTTTTTCTAGGTGAACTCTCCCTTGATGGTAGCCTGCGCCACACCCACGGCATACTCCCCATGGTTGCGCTGGCCCAGGAGAACGGGATGGCCACTGTGTTTGTCCCCGCAGCCGATGCCAGGGAGGCCTCCCTGGTTCAAGGAGTGAAGGTAATCCCGTTAGCTCACTGGCCGAGCTGGCGATGCACCTTCAAGGCGAGGCGATTATTCCGGATTACCAACCTGATGGCGATCAGGACGGTGCTGTCCCGGAGGGTTTTACAGCAATCGATCTGACTTATATAAAGGGGCAGGAGCATGTTAAGCGAGCGCTAGAGGTGGCTGCCGCGGGCGGACATAATCTGCTGATGAGCGGTCCGCCGGGGAGCGGCAAGACCCTCCTCGCCCGCTCCCTCCCCTCGATACTCCCACAAATGAGCATGGCGGAGGCACTGGAGGTTACCAAGATCTACAGCGTTAGCGGCCTGTTACCCTCAGATACACCGCTCATAATGCAGCGACCTTTCGCTCTCCCCACTATACTATCTCCAATGCCGGGTTAGTCGGCGGTGGACGCTGGCCAAGGCCGGGAGAGATTAGCCTGAGTCATCGGGGCGTCCTTTTCTTAGATGAGTTACCCGAGTTTGGTCACACTGTGCTTGAGGTGTTGCGCCAACCCATCGAGGATAAGGTCGTTACAATCAGCCGCGCTCAGGGAAGCATCACCTTCCCGGCAAACTTCATGATGGTTGCAGCAATGAACCCGTGCCCGTGCGGCTACTTTGGCGATCCGGTTAAGGAGTGTACCTGCTCCTTCAGCACTATCTCACGTTATCAGAGGCGTATTAGCGGCCCGCTGCTTGACAGAATCGACATATTTGCACAGGTTCCCCGTATTGAGTATGAGAAGCTTGCCGACGATCGTCTGGCCGAGGAATCAGAAAGGGTTCGCTCCAGAGTCGAGGATGCACGCGCCATCCAGCGGGCGCGATTTGAGGGGACAAGGCTCACATGCAATAAAGAGATGACCCCGGTAGAGGTGAGGCAGTTCTGCCAGGTAGAGCAAGAAGCGCAGAGCCTGCTTAAGGCCGCGATGAGGCAACTCGCCCTTTCCGCCCGGGCATTCAACCGCATTCTCAAGCTCGCCCGCACCATTGCAGACCTGACTGATGCTCCCACCATTAGTTCCAGCCACCTCGCCGAGGCGATACAATACCGGCCGAGAAGCCTGGTATAATATACAAATCTCCATACAAGGAGGGAATGTCATGGAATGGGACTCTATTCAAGAATGGCTACTAGTCCCACGGTGTGCGGATACTCCTTATCATCCTCGTTAGCGTCGTGCTATACATTGCGTGGCGCAGGCTGGTTCCTTTAATACTAAAGCAGACTATGAGACAACGGAAAAAAGGGAAAAAGGGCAAGGAGAGCCTGGAGAAAAGGACAAAAACCCTTTCCAATATTTTTGTGTTCGTAGGAGTGGTGATCATCATAGGATGCGCGTCCTTTATGATCCTCGCTGAATTAGGGATTAATATTGCCCCGTATCTCGCCGCAGCGGGCATTCTTGGAATCGCTCTCGGTTTCGGCTCCCAGAGCCTGATAAAAGATTTAATCGGTGGGGTCTTTGTTGTCATCGAGGACCAGTACAATATCGGCGATGTGGTAAAGATAGCAGGCATTTCCGGCATTGTGGAGGAGATTAACTTGAGGCGAACGGTCCTCAGAGACCTCGACGGCATAGTACACTTCGTCCCCAACGGCGAGAGCGGTGTAGCTTCAAACTACACCAGGGAGTGGTCGCGGGTAAACCTGAATATCTCGGTAGCTTATGGCACCGATCTGGACCACGCTTTTACAGTAATTAATCGCGTGTGCGCAGCGATGGCCAAGGAGCCCTACTGGAAGGACTTCATCCTTAAAACGCCCGAGGTGCTCCGTGTGGATAACCTGGGGGATTCAGGCATAGATATCAAAATACTGGGTGACACCAAACCCATCAAGCAGTGGGAAACGATGGGTGAAATAAGAAAACGAATAAAGAAGGCTTTCGATGAGGAGGGTATCGAGATCCCCTGGCCCCATACCAAGGTGTACTTCGGCCAAACGGACATACCGCAGTCTCTCAACGAGGCTATAGCACCGCCCCGACCACAGTTAAAGGTTCTGCCTCCAGAGGATGAGGAAGGGGGAGAATAGGTACCGCCCGGGCACCCTCAGAAAATGCGTGATATATTTGACCACCTGGACGCTGTTGAAGAATTGCTTGCCCGCTCACCCTTTGGGCTGATCACCGACGTCGATGGCACGATAAGCGAAATCGCCCCGTCTCCTCAGGAGGCGCGGGTCTCCAGTGCCTGCCGGGAGCATTTAACGGACTTAACAGGTAAATTGGAGCTGGTGGCGGCTATCTCCGGGCGCCCTGTCCTCGAAGTCCGGGAGATGGTCGGGATCGAGGGGATGGTATACATCGGGAACCACGGCTTGGAGCGCTGGCAGAATGGCACGGTGGAGTTCGCCGATGGTGTGCGAGGATATCCAGCGAAGGTGGTGGCGGTGACAGAGGAACTTGGGAACCTCCTTGCTATAGAGGGTCTTACTTTTGAGAACAAGGGTGTAGCACTGGCGATTCACTATCGTCTCTGCCCCGATAGGGAGCGCGCCAGGCAGACGATCTTAGAAATAGTGAGGAGCTCTGCATTGGCAAACCAGTTTCGGACTCTAGAGGGTAAGATGGTAGTGGAGCTACGTCCTCCACTGGAAGTGAACAAGGGCACTGCGGTCAAAGATTTGGTGGAGAGGTATCAGTTGAGAGGCGGCATCTATCTGGGGGACGATACTGGCGATATTGATGCCTTTCAGAGTCATGCAGCAGAAGGGTTTCTCCTCATTTTGCGTCATCGCTGATGAAACACCGTGCGATGTTGTAAGGGAAGCGGAGTTTTTAGTCAATGGGGTGAGCGATGTGGCACGCTTTCTTAAGTGGCTTGCTGGAGTTGCTCCAGTGCTAAGGCAGTGACATCACTAAGCTGACGGTGAAGCCACCAGGCAAGATCTTCCTCTTCGATAGATTTCTTCATGGAAGCGGCTCGCTGGCTCTTTTCTTTCAGGGGACATCGTTAGCGCCCGGTAAATTGCGTCCGCCGCTCCCTCCAGGTCACAGGGTGTTATCGAAAGGGCGCTCTTCCTGAGCTGTTCAAAGGCCCCTGCAGTCTCCGACAGCACCACACTCCGTCCCGAGTATTGACCATGGGCCCTTCTTTAGCTACCAGATTCATGCCGTCGGCCACCGGGTTTACCAGGAGTACGTCGTAGAGACGCATGGCAGCTAGGGCTTGAGTATAGTTATTCTCATAAAACACCGTAACTGGCTGCCACTCATCGTTGCCATATTTAGCATTGATAGCTACGATTGCCTCGTCGACCTCCTCGGCATATCTCCTGTATTGCTTTATTCGGCTGCGCGTGGGAACCAGAAAGGCGAGGAATCTGACCTTGCCCATGTAGATCGGGATAGCGCTGGAGTAGTATATCGAATGCCCGGAAGCCGCGCACGATGTTCTTGCTGGGCTCCAACCGGTCTACGCGAACGATGGTTTTTTCTCCCAAATAGGGTTGAAGCTTCTCCCACATATTCTTTAAACAATGGTGACCGGACTTGCCGTCGCAAGTTAGCGACATCAACGGAGACAGGATACGATCTGACCTTGATCTGACGGCCATCAAGTAGAATATTGCGTTCACGATAATCAACCTCAGCCCCTTCAATAAAAACTTCACAGGTATGCAGGAAGTTATGGACATCCCCCTGGGTTTGAAGGCCCACAATATCGCTGGCGCAAAGCCCCCTACAGATAGCATCACACATGTCGCGGGACAGGAGTTGCCAATAACGAGGGCCAGGCCAGGGTATATGAGTGAAGTGTTGAATGATGGCATTGGGGATTTGTTCTCGAATATAACCTGCGGCTAGATACAGATGATAGTCATGAAGCATAACCAGTGGGGGCAAGTCACTATCTGAGGCTTCGGCAATCACCGCGTTGGCGATTGTCTGGTTCACAGGTATATAACCGGTCTCCCAGGCTTTACGAACACGAGCATCGATATTGGGAGTATGAGAGGAGTTCCACATATGGTGCTGCAAGAACCACAGCAGCGGGTTACAGATTACGCTATAGAATTGGTAATATGTACTCCCCGAAGAAACTACAAAGCGAAGGTGAAGGTTGTGTCCTTGTATTGGAGCCTTGAAACGCCTACCGTGAGCCAATTCTGAAGCGCGGCGATCTCCCTCACCCATAGCGCTAGCGATCCAGGTGAGGTCCATATATTGACTTAAGGCACTGAGAACAGTGACTACACCACCGCTGCCACGGCGCCCTTTGAGATTACCCGCTTCATTAAGGGAATAATCGATGGGACCCCGGTTGCTCGCGATAATGAGATTCCTGTGACCTTGAAGGTCTTTACATAACGTTTGCAACGGAGGTCTACTAGCTTCGGGTGGCATTGTTTCTCCCAATGAACCCGATTCTTTATTTGTTGATTTAGCTTGGGTTAAGCGCTCGATTGAACGTGTCATAGGCGGGTGTCAAAAGCTTATCATGCAAGCTTGCCATTGTCAAGCTGAGGCAGGCTCTATGTGCCTCAGCAATGACAGTGGTAAAGGGAGTCCAGAGGGATTTTCCCTCTGGCGGGGGTCTGGGGGTGTCCCCCAGCTACACTTATTCCCCCTCTCCTCAAGGAGAGGGGGACAGGGGGTGAGGTGAACGCAAAGCTGGAGGTAGGCTGAAATATCTGCCAATCTGGCCATCACCCCCATAAAAAATAACCTCTTGGGGCGCTCTGTAACAAAGGGATTCCAGAGGGATTTCCGTCGGGCGGGTGCCTAGTGTCATCATCCGGCTTGACCGGATGATCAAGGAGGTATGCTGAAAAAGTTCCTGGATTGCCCGATCAAGTCGGGCAATGACAAGTATGGTAGGAGTTGGGTAATGACAGGTATTGTAGAAGTCGGGCAATCTTCTCTTTCGATACACGGATAAAGGGGATGCCCGCTCATTGACATATTACCCTGTGTTACACTAAAATCGCCTAGGAAGGCGTTAAGTGTGAATAGTAACGAAATACGTGAGGTGTTCCTCCTTTTTTTTAAGGAGAAGGAGCATCGGTTGATTCCCAGTTCCTCCCTGATACCGAAGTCGGACCCCACGCTACTGCTGACCACTGCGGGGATGGTGCAATTCAAGCGTTATTTCACCGGTGAGGCAACTCCTCCCTACCCTCGACTGGCATCCTGCCAGAAGTGCTTTCGTACCACGGACATCGACTGTGTGGGTGACGCCAAACATCTCACCTTCTTCGAGATGCTGGGTAATTTCAGCGTGGGTGACTACTTTTAAGAGAGAGGCCATTCAGTGGGCCTGGGAGTTTGTAACACAGAGATTAGGGCTATCCCGGCAGCGCCTGTGGGTGACAATATACCTGGATGACGATGAGGCTTTCGATTACTGGCGAGAGGTAGGCTTACCCGAAGAGAGGGTCATTCGCTTTGGCGATGAGGAGAATTTCTGGGGGCCCGCCGGTGACACCGGTCCATGCGGGCCATGCAGCGAGATTCACTACGATCACGGTGAGGGTGTTGGCTGCGGTAGGCCCGACTGCGGACCGAACTGCGACTGCAGCCGCTTCAGCGAGATATGGAACCTGGTATTCACCCAATATGACCAGCAAAGCGATGGCAGCCGCATCCTGCTACCCAAGCCAAACATCGATACCGGTATGGGGCTGGAACGAACCGCAGCAGCGATGCAGGGGGTAACTTCGGTTTATGATACCGACTTGTTTATCCCTCTCATCAAACTCGTCGGTGACCTGACCGGAAAAAGATATGGGAAGGATGATGCTATCGACAGGGCGATGAGGGTAGTGGCAGAGCATGCGCGGGCAATCACGTTCCTGATTGGCGACGGTGTGCTTCCCTCCAACGAGGGAAGGGGCTATGTGCTGCGGCGTGTGTTGCGGCGTGCTGCTCTCTTCGGCAGGAAACTGGGGATGGAGGAGCAATTCCTCGGTTCACTGGCAGAGACGGTTGTTGGCAATATGAGTCGAGTTTACCCGGAGCTAAAGCAAGAGCGAAAATTCATCCTCAGCACCATCGCAGCAGAGGAAATGAGGTTTGACCAGACCCTGAATGTAGGCCTTAATCTGCTCGACGGAATTGTTGAGGAAGCTAAGAGCAACGGGAAAGAATCGATATCCGGTATGGATATCTTCAAGTTATACGATACCTACGGCTTTCCGAAAGAGCTTACTACGGAGATCGCTGCTGAAAACGGGCTTTCGGTGGATTTGGAAGGCTTTGAGGCGGAGATGGAGCGCCAGCGGGAGCGGGCGCGTGCAGCACGAAAACCTGTAGAAGAAAAGGTTGTGATTACCGAAACGGGAATCCATACTTCCAAATTTGTGGGAGATAAGAGGTTGAAATGCCAGACTAGCATTTGGCGCTTACTAGTAAATAGCCGTGGAGTTCAGCAAGCAAGTGAAGGGCAGGAAGTAAGTATCTACGTCGAGACAACACCTTTCTACTGCGAAATGGGGGGTCAGGTTGGAGACACTGGCGAGCTAAAGGGATCTCGTGGCATTGTCAGGATCGAGGATACTATCAGAGATGGCGCTGACATTACTGTGCACCGCGGCAGGGTTATAGCGGGGACAATTGCCTATGATGATAAGGTAAAGGCATTAGTGGATAAAGAGCGCCGCCAGGACATCGCGCGTAATCACACCGCAACCCACCTCCTCCAGTCGGCGCTGCGCGAAGTGCTGGGAGATCGTGTTAGGCAGTCAGGCTCACTGGTAGATCCGGATCATCTCAGGTTTGACTTCGCTCACCCCAGCGCGGTTACAAAAGAGGAGCTGTCACAGATACAGCACATAGTAAATGAGAAGATACGTCAGAACTTGAAAGTGACGGCCAGTAATATGCCCTATCAACAGGCGCTGGATAGGGGAGCGCTTGCTTTCTTTGAAGAACAGTATGGCGAGGAGGTACGGGTGCTGGAAATCGGAAAGCCACCGATCAGCGCTGAGCTATGCGGGGGCACCCACGTCAAGGCAACGGGAGAGATCGGCTTCTTTAATATAGTTGACGAGAGCAGCATCGGGGCCGGGTTACGCCGAATCGAGGCGGTAACCGGTAGAGGCGCCGAGAGTTATATTGATACGCAGCTCTCCATCATCGATAAGGTTGCTGAGGATCTCAGGGCCTCTCCCTCGGAGATTAAGAGCCGTATCGCCGCCCTACACAGCGAAATCGATACCGAACGAAAAAGAGCCCTTGCACTGGAGCGTGAGCTCTCAAAGAATACCGTAGGATCATTGCTTGGGGAAGTGGTCACGATAAACGGAATCCCGGTGCTTACGGCACGGGTCCCCGCCTCAAATATGGAAGCTTTACGCCAGACGGGCGACATGATTAAGGATAGTTTAAAAAGTATATTGGTTGTCCTGGGAGCAGTATATGGCGATCAGGCTAACTTTGTGGCAATGCTCACGCCGGACCTGGTAAAAAAAGGGCTGCATGCTGGCGAGATCGTGAAGCAGGTTGCCCAGATCACCGGTGGCCGCGGTGGCGGCCGGGCGGAAATGGGGCAGGGTGGAGGTAAGGATATTAGCAGGCTGGATAATGCCCTGGGCCTGGTGAGAGATTTGGTAGTAAAACATGACGATTCTGGGACTTGACGTCGGTGAGAAGCGAATCGGGGTAGCTCTGGCCGAAGGACTACTCGCCATTCCCGTCACTGTAATCGACAGGAGGGTGGAAGAGACAGATATGGAGATGATCATGGCCCTGGTCGAGGAGTACAGGGCGGAGCGCATCGTGGTTGGGCTTCCCCGCTTAATGAACGGCAATATCGGCACGCAAGCAGAGGAGATTCTCTCTTTCTGCGGAGCGCTTGCCGAGCATGTCGATATCCCTGTGGATACCTGGGATGAGCGTTTATCCACAGTTACTGCAGAGCGCCTACTGATAGATACAGGAATGAAAAGGAAGAAGCGAAAAGGGAAGATCGATGCCATAGCAGCGAGCGTAATATTGCAGGCTTACCTTGATGGAATAAATAAATGACGAAATATATGGGCCTCATCGGCTACCCATTGGGGCATTCGGTGTCCCCCGCTATGCATCAGGCAGCGTTCAGCCACTATAAGCTCGACATGAGCTACGAAACCTGGGCAAACAGAGTCATCGGAATTGGTAACTGCTGTAAATCGACTGCGCGATCCTGAATATTTCGGGGCTAATGTCACCGTACCCCACAAAGAAGCGGTGATATCCTTAATGGATGAACTCGATGACCTCGCTCTGGAGATAGGTGCGGTGAATACCATAGTGAATCGCGGTGGTAGGCTGGTTGGTTATAACACGGATGCCGGCGGCTTTTTAACGGCATTACGAAAAGAGGGGGGCTTTGATCCGGCGGGCAAGAGCGCGGTGCTTATCGGCGCCGGAGGGGTAGCTCGTGCGGCGAGCTTTGCCCTGGCAAGGGCAGGGGCGAAGTCCCTAACCATTACGGACATTATTGCAGAGCAAGCGTACAAGCTAGTATCCGACTTAGCGCGAAGCCTTGCGCGCACGCAGGGGCCGCCGCCAAGAAGTTGTCTCGATGCTAAGGATGTAGGAGGGATCACCTCTCTGGACTATAATATGTACCCTCTCCCGGAGGTAACGGCAGTCTCGCAGAATGATATGCGGTTCAAGGAGGCGTTATCGAGCTGCGACCTTGTAGTAAACTGCTCGCCGGTAGGGATGAAGCACAGCGATACAGAGCGAAGATCGCCAGTGGAGGCGAAGCTGATCCCGAAGGGGGCTCTAGTCTACGATGTGGTGTACAATCCTCCTGAGACGGCGCTGCTTGCTGATGCAAAAAAGGCAGGGGCACAAACCCTGGGCGGCCTTGCCATGCTTGTCTATCAGGGCGCAATGTCCTTCGAGATGTGGACGGGCAAGGAAGCACCAATTGACATAATGTTTGCAGCGGCACAAGAGGCACTTCGGGAATAGCCGCTTGAATCGTTGCGGCGAAGGGCTGGTATAAAATGTTTCGATATCTAACCGCGGGAGAATCGCATGGCAGGGCACTTACTGCCATCATAGAGGGGTTGCCAGCGGGGCTGTCGCTGGATGAAGAGTATATCGCTCACGATCTAGCGCGGCGCCAGGGGGGATACGGGCGCTCGGCCCGCATGGAGATTGAGCAGGATAGGGCAGAAATCCTCTCCGGGGTACGTCACGGGCTTACTATAGGTAGCCCTATCTCGCTACTTATTCGGAACCGCGACTGGGAGAACTGGAAGGAGATCATGGCGATTGCCACCACGGAGATGGAGAGCGAGAAAGTTACCCGCCTCCGGCCTGGCCATGCCGATCTGGCCGGGACAATTAAATATGGCCTGGACGACATCCGTCCCATCCTGGAGCGAGCCAGTGCCAGGGAGACAGCGGCGCGGGTCGCTGTCGGTGCAGTGGCAAGAAGGCTTCTCAAAGAGTTCGGCATTGAGATTCATAGCCATACGATGGCCATTGGGGGCGTATATGCAAAGAACGAAGGAAGCGGGAAAATAGACTGGGATAATGTGGAGAAATCGCCAGTGCGCTGTTCTGAAGCTGAGACAGAGAAGAAGATGATGGCCGTAATAGATAAGGCAAAGGCGGACGGCGACACATTGGGAGGTGTCTTTCAAGTAGTAGCCACTGGCGTTCCCATAGGGCTGGGGAGCCATGTCCACTGGGACCGTAGACTCGGCGGGAAAATCGCCCAGGCGATAATGAGCATTAATGCAGTAAAGGGGGTAGAGATCGGTGCCGGCTTCTCGCTCGCAGACCTTCCAGGCTCCCAATCCCATGATATTATTGAGAGAGCAGGGCGAAAATGGCACCACGAAACCAATCGAGCTGGCGGCATTGAAGGTGGTATAACCAACGGTGAGCCTGTCGTGGTAAAAGCAGTGGTTAAGGCAATCCCCACCCTGGCCAAACCATTGCCATCGGTAGACCTCAAAACGGGCGAGTCGGTCGTGGCACATGTGGAGCGCAGTGATGTCTGTGTGGTCCCCGCCGCTGGTGTCATTGGCGAATCCATGCTCGCCATTGTTCTGGCCGATGCCGTGCTGGAAAAATTTGGAGGCGACCATATCAAGGAGACATTGCGTAATTATAAAAGCTATCTTGGTGAGATAAATAAGCTGTAGCATGAGTATCGTGAAGAGCGAAAAAGGAAACATGCCGAGAATACCAAAGATATAATGACAACCAGCTAATGATCGAAAAAAGCGAAAATATCATAATAACAGGCTTCTCCTTCACTGGCAAATCGGTGGTAGGGAAAGAGGTGGCACGGCAACTGGGGTGGAATTTCATAGACAGTGACGAGGAGATCGTCGCACTTGCCGGGAAATCTATCCCCGATATCTTTGCTCAGGACGGCGAGGAGCATTTTCGGAAACTGGAGCGCCATGTCCTGGAGAAAGTATGCAAGGGTAAGCGAGCCGTTATCTCCACCGGCGGCGGGGCGGTCGTCGACTGGCGCAACCGGGATCTTTTCTGTCATAACGGAGTGGTTATCTGCCTTGAGGCACGGCCTCAGACCATCTACAAACGCCTCAATGCCGCACAAGAGGCAAATACAGTGGTGCGCCCACTACTTGCCGTAGACGACCCGCCAGGCCAAATCACGCAGCTTAAGGTGGCGCGCCAGCCGTATTACGCCACGGCCGATCGGTCAGTGTACACCGATAACATCTCTATCGATGAGGTTGCCGATGAGGTTATCCACGGCTTTCGCCAGGTAAGCCACCGGCATGGCGTTGCCTCTTATCGTGAAAGTACCCCCTTTGTGATTACTACACCCACGCAGGGCTATCCCGTTTTCGTAGGCTGGGGTATCTTGGACGATCTGGGAAGACGGATGCGCCAGCTTGGTCTCAGCGACTGTGCCAGCATCATCAGTGATGAGAATGTCTTTCTGTGCCACGGCTCCCCGGCGAGCGAGTCTCTGGAGCAGGCTGACTTTAAAACTGCGTTCTTCAGTGTGCCCCCAGGAGAAACGACAAAGACTTTTAATACCGCAGTGAAGCTCTACGACTGGCTAGTGGAGCGCCAGACTGAGAGGATCCATGCCATCGTCGCTCTTGGAGGGGGCATGGTGGGCGACCTCGCTGGCTTTGTTGCTGCCACCTTCCTCCGCGGCTTACCCCTGGTCCAGGTGCCCACCTCGCTCATCGCCATGGCCGATGCCGCCATTGGAGGCAAGGTCGCTGTAAACCATCCCAGGGCGAAGAATCTAATAGGTGCCTTCTATCAGCCCTCTCTGGTCATCGCCGATGTGAGCACCCTGACTACACTGCCGGAAAGGGAACTGGTCTCGGGGTGGGCGGAGGTAATAAAGCACGGCTTTATCCTCGATAAGGAGTTTGTCGACTTTCTACAGGCCCATATATCTGAACTGTCGTCCCTGGAGGCTGCCCTATCAATAGAGGCCATCCAGCGAAGCGCCATGCTCAAAGCGACTGTGGTTAGTGAGGACGAAAAGGAGCAGGAGCGGCGCATGATACTAAATTACGGGCACACTATTGCCCATGGGCTAGAGGCAGCCACCGGGTATGAGCGCTTCCTCCACGGCGAGGCGGTTGCCATCGGTATGATGGGGGCAGCCATGCTAAGTGAGCGGCTGGGTCTTATCTCACATGACATCGTAGCGCGACAGGCAAAGCTACTGGAGGGTTTTGGACTGCCTACATACTGCTCCGATATAGACCGGAATGAGGTAATACAGGCAATGGCCTTGGACAAGAAGGTGAGAGAACGGGCGATTAAGTGGGTATTGCTTGAAGGTATCGGCCAGACCACTATCAGGGACGATGTGCCACAGGAGTATGTGGTGGGCGTGCTCAATGAGATATTGACATAATCAGGGATGACCTCACCTCATATATTTGATGGAAAACTAAATACGTCTGGGTATAACTATATACTTCCGAGCGTACTATAAGGGGCTAATTTAGTGTTTATTGCAAACATCCAAACACGAGCAATGGTCACGACGATATGGAACTATATCGACGTATTGAAGCCCCGCGAAACCATTCTCCTTACTTTCATCGGCTTTTGCGCCGCGGTGATCGCCGGCGGGGGCCAACCACCAATAGACACGCTACTCCTCGCCACGCTAGCCATTCTTATGGGGAGCGGCGCTGCCAATGGCTTTACCAACTACCTCGACCGGGAGGTCGATGCCAGGATGGAACGGGTAAGACATCGCCCCCTGCCTTCAAAGAGGATTTTCCCGGCGTGGAAGATGCTGCCATGGGCGATAGGCCTGGCGATCGGCGCCCTGATAATCGCATGGTTCCTGCACTACCTGTGCTTCATCTTCGGTTTAGTCGGAATTATAGTAGCGGTGACATGGAGAAAGAGAATAACCTGCGCTTGGCCACAGGGGGCCATAGCGAGCTGTGCCCCTGTGGCCATCGGCTATGTGGCGATCAGCCACCAGCTAGATCTAACACTTCTCCTCCTCTGTATCCTGATCACGATTTGGACACCCCTCCATGTCTGGAGCGTGATGATAGCCAATCGGGAGGATTATCGCCAGGCTGGCATCTGCTATTTCCCTATGTCCTGGGAGATAAAAGACGGGGTAAAGGTACTTCTTGGGCTGGCCGTGCTCCTCCTTGCAAGCTCCATTGCCATCTATTATTTCAGCGATCGTGGCTTCGGTATACCTTATCTGATTGTTGCAAGTATTATGGGTATATTAACGGTTTTTTCCACTGCCCGCCTCGTGTTCACCGGTATCTCCCACGATGCCTGGCGGGTTTATAAGATGACCGCCTTCCCTTACCTGGGGATTCTCTTCCTTACTATGGCCTTAGACCTATGGCTAGCATGAGGAGACTTTAATGATCACGACAAAGAGGCCTCAACAGATATCGGCATATCTGAGTAATAAAGGCAGCATTCCACAATTGACTTTAATCTAACCCGGTAAGTATGAATAACAGCTTCACTATAGTCCAATTTCTATAAAGGGCGAGAGCGCGAAAAATGGATTTTAGACTTAACGAGCAGGAAAAAATGATCCAGAGTATGGCCAGGGATTTTGCCCAGAGATCGGTAAAGCCTGTGGCTATGGAGATCGATCGCAAATGCGAATTCCCCTTTGAGCTGGCTAAGGAGATGGGCAGCATGGGATACTTCGGTCTGCCCTATCCCCCCCCTCTACGGAGGCGTGGGGGCAGGATATACTGGCTACATTCTGGTTATCGAGCAACTCAGCTGCGTATCCATGGTTGCCGGAGCCATAATCGGGGTAAATAGTCTGGCGGAGGAGAGCATCTTCCGCTATGGAACTGAGGAGCAGAAGCAACGTTTCCTCGTTCCTCTGGCCAGAGGGGATATTCTCTCCTCCTTTGCTTTCACCGAGTCGGCTACCGGCTCCGATCCCAGGGCTATCGAGACGAGGGCCAGACCAGATGGCAGTGACTATATCATCACCGGCCAGAAGCAATTCGTCGCCATTTCCCCTGCCTCCCAGGTGGCAATCGTCTTCGCCAAGGACGAAAAAGATGAAACGGGACGGGTGAGCGCCTTTATAATGGAGACCTCCTCGCCGGGGTATAACATACGCTATTCCTGTGAAACCCTGGGAGTGAGGGGGCTCTCCCCCTCAGTAATCTACCTCGACGATGTTCGAGTGCCCAAGAAAAACCTCCTCGGTGGGCCAGCCACGGGGTATAAAGTCATGCTGGAGGCGATAAGCGTGGGGAAGTTGGCTGTTGCTGCCGAGGCTGTGGGCGTTGGGCAGGGTGCTCTGGATCTCTCCATAAACTATGCAAAGGATAGAAAGGCCTATGGCAACCCCATCACAGAGCTACTGTCCATAAAGTGGCTGCTTGCCGAGATGGCTTCCCGGGTGGAGGCATCACGGTGGCTAACTTATAGAACAGCTTTTCTACGGGATCAGGGAGCCAGCATAATGAAGGAATCGGCGATGGCGAAGTTTTTTGCTTCACAGGCAGCAGTCGATGTTACCAGAATGGCGATGCAGGTTCATGGGGCTTATGGCTATATGAAGGACATGGAGATCGAGAGGCTATACCGGGATGCCAAGCTCACCGAGATCTACGAAGGGGTTTCTGAAATCCAGCGGGTAATCATTGCCGATCACCTTTTAAGGGAGAATGCTTGAGTTTTGAAGTAATAAAATCCTGCCCCAATACGGGAGCGCGCGCCGGTATGCTAAGTACACCTCATGGAGCGGTACCGACCCCTATTTTTAGTCCGGTTGGCAGCCAGGCAACGGTTAAATCCCTTACCCCCCAGGAGTTTTTCGCATTAGGGACAAAGATGATCTTAAGTAACGCTTACCATCTTTATCTCAGGCCCGGAATCAAAGTCATCGAAAAGCTGGGGGGGCTTCATCGCTTTATGAGCTGGTCCGGCCCCATCCTCACCGATAGTGGGGGCTATCAGGTTTTCAGCCTGGCTCATTTGAGAGAAGTTAACGACGATGGCGTGCGTTTCAGGTCCCATATCGATGGCAGCGAGCACATCATAACTCCGGAACTATCGATCGAGTTCCAGGAGGCACTTGGCGCTGATATTATCATGGCATTCGATGAGTGCCCCGCTTATACCGATGACTATAATATAGTGCAGGAAGCCGTAGCACGAACCCATCACTGGGCCGAGAGGTGCCTCAGCAGCAAGCAAAGGACAGATCAAGCCCTCTACGGGATAGTTCAGGGAGGCGCCTTTATGGAGCTTCGCCGACATTCAGCGAGTTTCCTCACCGCTTTGGGGTTTGCGGGATACGCAATCGGTGGGTTGAGCATTGGTGAGCCCAAAGAGGTAACTAACGCTATAGTGGAAGAAACGGTAGCACTGCTTCCTGAGGATAAACCGCGCTATCTAATGGGTGTAGGATCACCCGAGGACCTTTTCGCTGGTATCTCGCGGGGGATCGACATTTTTGATAGCGCCCTCCCCACCCGCATCGCCAGGAACGGCGGCTTTTTCACCCGTTATGGCCGAAAAATCATCAGGAATGCTCACTTCAAGGATCGGGATGGTCCACTGGATGAGGGTTGCGATTGCTATACCTGTAAAAACTTCTCCGCAGCCTACCTTCACCACCTTTTCCGATGCGATGAGCTACTAGCCTACAGGCTCGCCACCATGCACAACCTGCGCTTTATAATGAGACTGATGGAGGAAATCAGGACAAGCATCTTTAATGAGAGCTTTCTTTCCTTTATGGAGTCCTTCCTCGCTAGTTACCAGCCTACCGATGAGGCGGTGAGGCTCTCACAAAGGCAGAAGGGAACAAAGTGGCGGGGTAAAGAGTCTCATCATTAATCGAGACAGCAGGAAAAGAGGTGCCCCGATAAAATCGGGGCTGGGGGCCTGGTGTATCTCCCAGCTATAAAAAGCCCCCATGTGGGAAGAGTTAATTAAATGTCTTTAAGAGATGCTGAAACAAGTTCAGCATGACAATTGAGGCCGATGAAAAAGAGGTGCAGGATACTTCCTGCCGGGGGTCTGGGGGTGTCCCCCAGCTTCAAAATCCCCCAAGATTGGGGGATTTAGGGGGTTGATTATGACTATTTCATTTGATCTTTCAGGGCAGATACTCGATATCCATACTTTCCTGACTATGGCTCGCTATCTATAGCCTCTACCTCTACCCCCTTAGCCGTTACCCAGGCCAGACCCTGATCGATATCCTCATCGCTTCCCTCCATCTCCAGTACCACCCATCCCTGCTCCCCAGCAATAGCGGCGCGGTGAATATTTGTCGTTATTCTATAATCCTGAACTAGATTATAGATCAGCGGTGCGGTAACAAGCTCCGGGGGAAAGGTAAGTTTCATTTGTCGCTTCGTCATCTGATCTCCCTATTATGCCTTTTCCGACGCCACAGCTTGCGTAATGAAGTCCACAATCCCCTGTGAAGGGGTACCCGGGCCGAAGACCGCACTTATTCCTAATTGCTTAAGGAAAGGGATATCATCCTCCGGTATGATGCCCCCGGCAATCACGATTACATCCAGCCCTTTCTCCTTAAGCTGCGCGGTTATAGCAGGGAACAGGTCCCGGTGTGCACCGGATAGAATGCTCAGCCCTACAACATTAACATCCTCCTGAAGCGCGGTTTCAGTGATCATCTCAGGAGTCTGGCGAAGCCCACTATAAATAACCTCCATTCCCGCATCCCGCAGGGCACGCGCAATATATTTAGCACCCCGGTCATGACCATCCAATCCCGGTTTAGCAATCAACACTCGTATCGCTTCTGCCACGATAGTCCCCCTTAATCAGACTTTCTGAACCAGCTCGATGAGTACCCCTTTGGTGGCACGAGGGTGCAGGAAACCGATCATCCCGGCAAGCCCCTTCCTCGACTTTTTATCGATAAGCTCTACGCCCTTTGCCGCAAGTGAATTAAGCTCCTCATCGATATTGTCCACCTCAATGCAGATATGATGAATGCCTTCACCCTTCTTTTCAAGGAATTTTGCGACTCCACCCTCTGGATTTATAGGTTCTATAAACTCGATATTGGTATCGCCAACACGAACAGTTGCCGCCTTAACCCCCTGGTCCGGGATTTCTTCTATGTGATCCGCTTTCAGACCGAAGACGTTGTCAAAGACACTCAGCGCTTCATCAGCGCTATTAACCGCTATAGCAATGTGGTCAATACCCTTGATCATGTATTCCCTCCTTTTTTTACCTTTTTGCCTCTTACGTTGTAATTAGAATGAGCTAAATTCCCGCTGCTCCCCGAAGACACCGCGGAGCACATCGCATATCTCGCCGATAGTAGCATATGCCTCCACGCATTCCATGAAGGCAGGTACGGTGTTATCTGTCCCCTTGGCGATCTCCTCCAGGTTACTGAGGGCAGCTTTCACCTTAACGTTATCCCTGTCCCGCCTCAGATTGGCCAACCGCTCCCTCTGTTTGTTCGCCACCTCGGGGTCGAGACGAAGCAGCGGCAGCTTAGCATAGGTGGAAACGAACTTGTTTACCCCTACGATAACCTTCTCACCAGCCTCAACAGCCTTCTGATAGCGATATGAGCTATCCTGTATCTCCCGCTGAGGGAATCCCTGCTCGATAGCGTGCAATGCACCACCCATTCCGTCGATCTTCTCTATATAATCACTCGCCTCAGCCTCTATAGTATCGGTCAGTGATTCTACGAGATATGAGCCAGCCAAGGGATCCACACTATCGGCAACCCCGTTTTCATAGGCAAGTAGCTGCTGCGTTCTCAATGCAATGGTCACCGCCTCTTCGCTTGGGGTCGCATATGCCTCATCGCGGGAATTAGTATGAAGCGACTGCGTTCCTCCAAGGACAGCGGCTAGTGCCTGCATCGTAGTACGAATCACATTATTGTCGGGTTGCTGTGCGGTGAGGGTAGATCCTCCTGTTTGGGTATGAAAGCGAAGCATCCAGGAGCGAGGCTCCTGGGCTCCAAAACGTTCCTTCATTATCCTCGCCCACAATCGACGCGCTGCCCTAAATTTAGCCACCTCTTCGAACAGGTTATTATGAGCGGCGAAGAAGAAGGAAAGTCGGCCGGCGAACTTATCCACATTAAGCCCTTCGTCTATGGCTGCCTGAACATAGGCAATACCGTCGGCCAGGGTGAACGCCAGTTCCTGAGATGCGGTTGATCCTGCCTCTCTTATGTGATAGCCGCTAATGCTTATGGTGTTCCATCGCGGCACGTTCTCCCCACAGTATTTGAAGACATCGGTAATCAATCGCATTGAGGGGCGTGGGGGGAAAATATAGGTGCCGCGTGCAATGTACTCCTTTAAAATGTCATTTTGGATGGTGCCATCCAGCTTTGTCTGGTCAATTCCCTGCTTCTGAGCCAGGACAAGATACATCGACAGCAAGACAGGTGCAGTGGAATTTATCGTCATCGATGTACTCACCTTATCCAGAGGTATCTCCTGAAACAATACCTCCAAATCCGCAAGGCTATCGATGGCGACACCCACTTTCCCCACCTCTCCCCGGGCCAGCGGGTGATCTGAATCATAGCCAATCTGGGTAGGTAGATCAAAGGCAATGCTTAAACCCGTCTGTCCCTGCTCCAGCAGGTAGCGGTAACGTTTGTTGGACTCCTCGGCAGAGGCGAACCCCGCGTACTGCCGCATAGTCCAAAGCCTTCCCCGATACATGGTAGGCTGTATACCTCTGGTGAAGGGGTACTCGCCGGGGTAGCCGACAGCTTCATTATAGTCCCGACCGGCGAGATCCTCGGGGGCATATAAAGGCTCAACCTCGGTCCCGGAGCTTATCTCGAAACGTTCCTGGCGCTCCGGAGCCTTCTGTAGCGTTTTCTGTAGTATGGAATCCCGCCATTCTTGTTTGCTTTTACTTGGCATATCACCTCTCCGTTAGGTATTGTGAAGGAATTAACCATCTTGAGTTTATCGTATCCTCAGAGAGGTTGTCAATCAGCTGTAGTCATCCAGTGCGTTGGCGATATATCACCCCTAGCCCGTTATTGCTGTCATTGCGAGTACCTCGATTTATCAGGGGGCGAAGCAATGGCGGTCGCGTTGCTGAGATTGCTTTGGCACTTCGTGCCTCGCAATGACAAGTGAAAAAACGCCTCAGAATGACAGTTGGCTGTCACCCGTCTATCTAAGTGATATTGCAGGTGACCGTTTGATTAGTAGTAGCCAAATTATTATAATAAGGCGATGTCTGCAGAAGATGGAACGGAGCGAATCATATCGGGGACGCCTGAGGAAGACGATATCTCCCTGGATACCACCCTTCGGCCGAAGCGTCTTACTGAGTTTCTTGGACAAGAGAAGGTAAAGGAAAACCTAAGAATTGCTGTCGCCGCCGCCCAGGGGAGGGACGAACCCCTGGATCATATACTGTTATATGGCCCTCCGGGCCTGGGTAAGACCACGCTGGCCAACATCATTGCTTCCGAGATGAGGGTTAACATTAGAACCACCTCAGGACCCGCAGTGGAGCGCCCCGGAGATGTCGCCGCTATCATCACCAGCCTGAAAGAAGATGATGTCCTGTTCATTGACGAAATCCACCGTCTTAACAGAACAGTAGAAGAGAAACTCTATCCTACGATGGAAGACTTCGTACTCGATATTATCCTGGGCAAAGGGCCAGGAGCAAGGAATCTTCGTCTCAGTCTACCCCGTTTCACCTTGATAGGTGCAACTACTCGCTTCGCCATGCTCAGCGCACCGCTCAGGGACAGGTTCGGTGTTGTGTACCGCCTCGATTTCTATAATGAGGAGGCTATTGCGGCAATCATCGAGCGCTCGGCACGCATCATGGGGATTGAGGCGGAAGAGGGGGGAGTAAAGGAGATCGCACGCCGCTCCCGAGGTACACCCCGGGTGGCAAATCGCCTCCTCAGGAGGGTCAGGGATTACGCCCAGGTGATGGCTGAGGGAGTAATCACCGAAAAGGTTGCCCTTGAGGCGCTCTCCAGGCTTGAAGTGGACCACCTGGGGCTGGATGAACTGGACCATAAGGTGCTCCTGTCGATCATCAAGAAATTCGACGGCGGCCCGGTAGGGCTGGACACTATCGCCGCTTCGATCAGTGAGGAGGCCGATACCATTATGGATGTCTATGAGCCCTACCTGCTGCAACTGGGCTTCCTGGAGCGTACACCAAGGGGGAGGGTAGCCACCCGCCATGCCTATGAACACCTTAAACTACCATACAAACAATCACCCCAGCTAGGACTATTCTCACCCTGATTCTATTCGTCTTAGTCATTGAGAGGACATCGATTCATCGGGGGGCGAAGCAATCTAAGGGATGGGTGGGCTCCATGCATCATTGCTAGGCACGAAGTATCAAGGTGCGAAAGAATGAACAAAATCCTCCTTCATTGCTGCTGTGGCCCCTGCGCCACCTACACGGTAAATCGGCTCAGGGAAGAGGGATTCGAGGTAACCACCTTCTGGTATAACCCCAACATTCACCCCTTCACCGAGCACCGAAGCCGCCTGGAAGCGATGCGCACCCTGGCACAGACCTTAGAGCTACCGCTTATCGTGGCCGAGGGCTATGATATGATCGACTACTTTCGCGCGGTGACAGGGCATGAGGGGGAGCGCTGCGGTGACTGCTTTCAACTACGTCTCTCTAAAACGGCTGATGTCGCCCAAGAGAAGGGGTTTAGTTCATTCACCACCACCCTCCTCATTAGCCCCTATCAAAAGCATGAGCTACTAAGAGCGGTTGGTGAAGCAGAGGCCGAAGAGCACGGAGTGGAATTTTACTACGAAGATTTCAGAGCTGGCTTCAGGGAGAGCCACCAGCTATCCAGAGAGCTCAATCTGTATCACCAGAAGTATTGCGGCTGCGTCTACAGCGAGTGGGAGAGATATGGTAAGGTGGACATCGCCCGGATTCTGGAGGGCGATGAAAAATAGGAAAAGATACTGGCAATAGGTAAAATAAAAAAGAGAAATCCATGCTCCCCTTACCGAGGATACTTTGCGTTACGTAATACGACCGATGCGGCTGGCGGACGTTCCCCAGGCTACCGAGATAGATCGGGAATGCTTCCCTGCTCAATGGCCAACACCACCGTATAGAAGTGATCTCCTGTCCAATAGGCTAGCTCATTACCTGGTAGCCTATGAGAAAGACAACCATACTGCGTCTATAGAAGAAATGGAGCAGCACGAAACCAGGATCAATCGTTTCCTGGGAGGGGCGAGACGCCTCATCTATCCAAAGGGAGCATCCCATTCAAGCCAGCGAATTGTTGGAGTTACTGGCTTCTGGCTCATGGCAGGTGAGGCTCATATTATCACCATGGGGGTGCGCCCGTCATATCAAAGGCAGGGGATCGGTGAATTACTGCTCATTTCAACCATCGATCTTGCCATGACACAACACGCCGAGGTCATGACCTTAGAGGTGCGCCTCTCCAATTCGGCAGCGCAGGCGCTTTATCAGAAATATGGCTTCAAGAAGACGGGGGTAAGGAAGAGCTATTACAACGATAATCATGAGGATGCCGTTATTATGACAACAGATACGCTATGCTCAGCTTCCTTTAAGAGTCAACTCCAGCTGTTGAAGCAAGCTCATATCGAAAGGATGGGAGCTAGCTAAGTATCAGCTCATCGTTACTATTGGCGGTCCAGTTCGGTTTTAGTTGGCGGAGTGAGAAACATCTAAAAGTGCTCCATCTTGGCAAGGTAAGATACCTTAATTATGAGACTGCTGAAATACTCTCAATCAACCCCCTAATCCCCCAATCTTGGGGGACTTTTGAAGCTGGGGGACACCCCCAGACCCCCGGCAGGAAGTACCCTGCACTTCTTTCTCAGCGATCTCTTATTATTTCCCCTTACGTTTTCCCTTTTTAGAAGATCCATTAGTTGATGAATCGTCCATCTCCTTCTTTTCCTCTCCAGAGGATTCTTCAACTATAACGTCATCCGGCTCAGGTTTTTTCTCCTCTTGGGTTACAAGTAGACGGGTGATTTTATTTTCTTTCACCTGAGTCACCACTAACCTCAAATCATCATGGGCTATCTGCTCTCCCTCTTTTGGAAGGTGCCCGAAAAGGTTGAGAGCGAAGCCACCGATTGTCTTATAATCGCCTTCGGGCAATCCTAATCCCAACTGTTCGTTAACCTCATCGATGCGCATGCTGCCTTGTATTTTGTAGGCCTGCTCTCCAACTACCTTGAACGCCTTAGTAGCTCCAACAATATCTTCCTCTACCTCCCCCACTATCTCCTCGATCAGTTGATCTATGCTCACTATTCCAGAGGAACCCCCGTATTCATCCACAACTACCGCCATCAAATAACCTTCTTCTTGCATTTCGCTAAATAATTCACCCACCGTTTTACTCTCGGGAAC
>PVMK01188218.1_pt1 | contig 22231 bp, 23 predicted proteins | sample 1853481 | NCBI WGS metagenome assembly PVMK01 (sample SAMN08533507, study PRJNA380276) | Marine sediment metagenome, whole genome shotgun sequencing project.
TTTTGAGGTTTTAGCTCCCTTTTATGCCTTCAGGGGAGCTGTAGTTGCCAATCCGGTTTTCTATCCCGATGTATCAGACGAAAACAGGCATAGGATTATTCATTTTGTAAATGCTGTACTAGATGACGATACATTCAGGATTGAGAAGGTGAATGAGTATATCGGGCGATAGATGATAGATGACGGGTGTGTATCTTATTTCCCCCAGCCCCGAAATAAAATTCTCTTGAAATTCCAGAAGTGTAAGAGGCGTTGGGTAAACGTATTCTGATCTACCTGCGTGGCAAGCTCTTTTATTAGTTGACGGTTTTTAGTGATATCTTTATCACGAGATTTATCAAGCCCACCGTCCGCAATGAAATGGTGTATTTTCTCCAGTTCACCTGCATCAAGCCATACGCCGTGTTTACTGCACCTATCGATTATAACTCCCGAAATCTTTCCGAAGTTTCTACGGTTCATTAATTTACCGCATCTGACACAGGGCACATAATCTACCGGACCCCTGATAGGCGTCTTGCGATATTCATTTTTTATTGTTACTTTTTTGTACACATCTCTCTCCCTGGTTGTCCTGAAGAACTCGTCTTTGTCTAGCCACATTCCGCCGCATTCTGGACATATGTCATATTCTTCATCATCACTAATAAGCAACTTAAGCCCCACTCCGCAGCGGGGACATTCGGGATTTAAATTGAGATGGGATTCACTTTGATAACCGCCGCAGATAGGACATACGTCGTATTTGATATTGATATCTTTTTCGCAGTGCTCACACTCTTTTGTCTGTTTTTCCGTGCCTGTGGTCATATGATATATATCGGCAAATAATTAATGGACTTAAAATTGGGGAAGTCTTACATGTTAAATTGTATTACAGATTAATATGGTGAAATGATTAATTAAGAGATTTGTATTAGCAGAGACAGTAAATTAATGCTTATTATTAAGATGTTAAGAGTGCATGGTAATATGTCTAAAGTTTTACACCTGTTTAGCCGATAAGATAACTGTAAATTAAGTTAACATAAACTTATGACTTAGGAGTCAATATTATGATTAATGAAATTTCAGACAAAGTCTCAACCCTGGATTACTCCCGAAAAACAGATAATAAGAATAATGACCGGGAAAAGCCGGCAAAATCAGAATTGGATTCTCGGTCTGAGCTGAGGGGTGAAGATAATGTTGAGATTTCAGGGCAGTATGCTGAAAAAGTGATTGAGCCTGTTAGTGGACAGGACAAAGATGTGCAATTGCAATCAGATGTGTCCCATCAGGAAGCTAATGCAGATGGCCATTTGTCTCCGAATGTAGAGAAATCTGAAAAGAGCACCAATGATACAAACGACCGGGCAGAACTGTCTGATGAGCAGAGAAAAGACGTTGAAGAGCTTCAAAAAAGAGATAATGAAGTTCGTCAGCATGAAAATGCCCATGTTGCAGCAGCAGGAGCTTATGCCCAGGGTGTTTCATTTCAATATCAAGCCGGACCTGATGGTCAAAGATATGCAGTAGGAGGAGAAGTTTCAATCGATACATCTCCTGTTCATGATAATCCCGATGCAACTATTGCCAAAGCTCAGGTAATTCGTTCAGCAGCGAATGCGCCGGTAGACCCTTCTGCACAGGACCGGCAGGTGGCAGCAGCAACACGCATGGAGGCAGCAGCAAGAACGGAAAAAACGACGGAATCAACCAAGGACGATGAAGTCAAGATTATAATTCCAGGGGATACGGATACTAAATCTGAAGTTAATGAAACAAACGACCCAGCGAAGGGTGTTCCTGCTAAAGAAGAAAGTTCGCTGGTGGATGCATTAACATCAGCTTATGGTACGAAAGAAACCGAAGTAGGTAAAGTAATTCGTATGACCGCTTAAAACGGTCAGGGCATCTGTATATTCATTTCATAACTTCCAACAGAGGTTTTATCTGCTATCCCATTTTTCCATAAGATGTCCAAGACCTTGGGCTTTAATGTTTTTGGAACCATTAATATTAACTTGGCACCTAGCCCAGCCATGATTTTCCAGTCCTCAGCTTTTTTATCCGAAATAGTCTGCTCTGTTTCAACTTCCATTAAAGCAAGCACAAGACCGTGGTTTTCCAGGATCAGATCAGGGTAATGTCCATTAAACTCATTACTCCTGTCTTCTTTGCTATTGACCTTAATGACATCGTAATTTCTTGAGAGTTTTTTTTGCAGGTAAGATATCATCCAGTCATGAATCAGGTCCCCATTTTGCATATTGTATTAAATGCCCTTTCCCAATCGCTCTTTATTTTCTATCAGAGCTTCAACCGGCTTAAGACCGTATGGACTGCCCTGCTCTATTGCCTTAAGGACTGTGCCCCCGCCAGTAAAGAAATAGTATTTTGGATCATCAAGGGAAGATAAATAAGTTCCCGGGCAAAGTTGTTTAAGCTCCTGAAGTGTATCTCCACCGCCAAACATTTTTCTCCCAATGGAATTCTTGGTTAGTTCGCAATAGAGAGCCCTGGATCCATGAGGGAATTGCGGAGTAAGCCCCATCACAGCATTGACAAACACTGTTTTGGCACTTAAGATTGCCTCGGAAACTTTCTTATCCTCAAATGATCTCGGGTCAATATCAAGCACAAAATTATAGCTGTCACCGCTCTTGAAATCACTGAGAGCCAACGTCCTGTGTTTTCCCTCTGCCCTTTCCTCCAGGATGTCGGACTCAACTATATAAGGCATTTCAAGAATTTTATTCTGATTTTTGTCTTTCTTGACCAGGTCACGGGCTGCCTTTATATCATCAGCAGCAATCCCTTTGATGGATATATCGTATTTTGCACAGAGGTAGGCATTGTATAAAACACCGCCCAGTATTAAATGGTCAGCCTTCTCATAAATTTTTGTCAAAGGACCTATCTTTGTATCATATTTTGATCCTGCAACAACAGCCAGAAATGGCGGCTCCAGATTGGTCACACGGTTCAGATTGACTATATCCTCCTGCATGAGAAACCCGGCATAGGAAGGAAGGAACTTTGTAATATCGTATGTAGAAACATGGGGCTGCCATGATCCAAAGGCATCATTGACATAAATATCAGCAAGGTCAGACAGATAAACGGCAAGGTTGTCTCTGAAGAACCCTTCTCCTTCTTCACCACGAAACCATCTCATATTAGGCAGATAGATTCCTCCTATTTTACGGTCTTTCAGGTCTCCTATAGCGCGGAATACAGAATTGCCTACACTGGATATGCCCAGTTCCGGATCAATTGTACATTCAGGAATGAAAAAATCAGTATGCAGTTTACGTTTCAGGTATTCAACAATTGGCTCTACAGAATCGTTTTCGCTACAGGTGATTTTTCCTGTTTTCTTGTCCTTTGGCCGGCCTACATGCGTCATGAGTATTGGCCTGCCGCCTCGGTCTATGATGTGATAAAGGGTGCCCAGGGATTGCTCTATTCTAAAGGTATCTTTAATGACGCCTTTACTAACTACATTATGGTCGCACCTTAATAGCACAACCTTTCCGTTAAGCTCAGCATCCTGAATCAAAGGCAGTCTTTTGGTCAACTTATCTGAAGGCATAGCACATTGTACCAAAAGTGAAACTATTTGAAAAGAATTTTTAAAATATTGTATCCGTTAAATACTGGAATTTTTTCCAGTCAGACTGCATAAATCCTGTTAATGACTTTGATGAGGCAGACAATTTTGACATAAAATTCTCAGGAAGCTGGTCGATAGACAAAATCGGTCTACCGGTATATCTGGATTTCGATAAGTCTCAAGGAATAGGTGACTACACAGGTAAAGTGCTCATCGACTGCAATGAGGTTATAACAAGTAATCCCGAAGGTTCTTTTACTGTAATTGGTGAAGGTGCATCTGAACCTGAGGTAATAATCAACTACAGGTTTGAAATATTTTAGTATCAGCAAAGCGATCCGCAGGCAGGACAATGTCCTGTCTGCGACAAACAGTAATCCAGGACTTCTATAAAAATACCTACCGAATATTTACTTACTATTAAAAGTAATCCCCTCACACATCCTGTCATAAACCTCCTCAACTCTCTCCTTCGCCGTCCGGAAAATATCCTCCTGGTCAAGATCATGAAGTTTCAATAAGCGCCCCTCAGTATCAGTATGGTCTTCAAGAGAACCATCTTCCAATATATGAAGAATCTTAATAGGATATGACCGCAGGGTGCGACAAATAAGAAAAGTCCTGTGACAATTCACCGGGTCTTTCTCAGCACACATTAGAGCAATCCCATATTCCCTCATTCCGGTAAGAATACGGTCTATCCCGGCCTGGTAATTCTTTGTCTCTTTCAATAGACCGTAATTTAATTTCCCATCTATATAACATTCAGGATCTTCTACTCGTGCGCCAACGTATTTACCGAGGAATATATAAGAGATGTCGTTATCCACGAGGACCGTATTTAAATTGTCCTTTTTGAAATCCGGTTTATATTTGCTATATGGAGCAGAGCGGACATCAACCAGAGCGGTAATTTCATGACTCCTGAGAGCGTTGATAAATTCGGTGATAGAGAAGGAAGCGTATCCGACTGTGAAGAGATTATTTATCATGAATGTATAATACCAATAATAATATTGCAATAAGTCTATAAACGCTGAGTTATATGAAACCAAAATATAAACACATGATTAAACAGATGCAGGTCAAGGAAGAGATATCCGGTAAAAATGCTGAGCAATGGACGGTCTATATTCTCAGGTGTAAGGACGGTACTCTATATACAGGAATCACGAAAGATATAATAAGAAGAGTAAAACAGCACAATGATGGGAAAGGATCAAAATATACTCAGACCAGAGGACCGGTTAAAATGGTTTATAGAGAAAATATAATGGGCAGAGCCAATGCTTTAGTAAGAGAAGCTGAAATTAAGCATTATTCAAAGGGGATAAAAGAACAGTTGGCCAGTACCGGCGTAAGCTTCCCAGAAAAGTAGACACTTCTATAGATAGGGCTTTCTGGCGCAATAGCTAAGGAAATCGATGCATAAAAAATTTGGGGTCTAACTAGTAGGGATTACAGACCTTCACACAAAGACCGCAGATGTATTGACCTACATTATGGAATTTGGCAAAGTGTTTTAATTTCTCAAGACATGCTGCCTTGTTCCAGTCTTTGTGGGAGTCTTTAATTGCAGAGACAGGGCAAATGTCTATGCATTTTTTGCATTCACCGCAGTCCTGTTCAACAGGCTTATCCGCTTCAAGAGGCATATCTGTCAAAATGGTCGCAAGCCTGATTTTAGATCCATATTGGGGACTGACAAGCAGGTTGTTCCTTCCTATCCAGCCCAGACCTGACCTTATGGCAGCCATCTTGTGGGACATGTGTGCTGTCTGTTTTTCCCAGTCAACTATCTGGCTTGCAGGAATAGGTAAGGCATTATATCCTTTGGTCTGAATTATTCCGGTGAGTTTTGCAGCGGTCTGGTCAAGCATCCAGTTGACCATTCTGTAGTTATGAAGATAGTGACGGGTTGGTCCGATTATACAACCCTTTAGTACTGCTGCTGAAACACTTCCGCCAATTGATATGGCATTGGACAGTCCCTCTGTCTGGTCTATCGGGAGGGCGTCAAAGTGCGGTCTTAAGTCTTCTATATTGGAAACACCAAAAGCAGTAGGTCCTGATGCAAAAGTAAAGGCCTTTAACTCATCATACATGAAACTACAGCCATTTTTCGATTATAGCCATAGTTTCTTCATCGCCCCATTCTTTCGGTCCGACCAGTTTTTCCCTTATAATACCTTCCTTGTCTATAATGAAAGTTTCGGGAACTCCGGTTATGCCATATATTTTAGCTGCTTCATTATCAGGGCTTATAAGAGTAGGGGCGCTGACTGTATGTGTCCTGAAATATTCCGGCAGGTTTGCAGGATCATCCCTGAAGAACATACCGAGCATCTGAAAAGGTCTGCCCTGCATTTTTTTATAAAGGGCCGTCTTGTGAGGCATTTCAGCTTCACAGACAGTGCACCATGTAGCCCAGAAATTAATAAATACGACATTACCTTTCAGTTCATCAAGCTTCCAAATTTTGCCTGTTGAATCCGGATATTCAAACAACGGAGCAGCCTTTCCAACTTCTGCGACACTTTCATACTTTCTTGTTTCGGGCAGCATGAATAATGCAGCAGCACAGATTGCGATTATTATAATTAAAATAACACCTTTGTTTTTCACTTAATCTAACCTCCTGAATCTCAGATTAATTTTTCTAATATTAACTGCAAATTATGAAAATATTATGAACCGATATTATACATAATGGATGTATTCAAATCATAGTGGCTTTAATATACATACAGCCTGGGCTATTATTCCTTCTCCTCTTCCAACAGGCCCCATCCCTTCATTAGTTTTGGCTTTTATATTTATTGATTCCAAAGGGATAGCTGAACCTGCAATATTCTCTTTCATTTTATCGATAAATGGTTGAAGCTTTGGCCTCTCTGCTATGACTACAGAATCGATCCAGGCAACATCAAAACCCTGCTGTTTCATTAACTGTGTGGTTTTTGCAAGCATGTCCAGACTGGAGGCATCTTTCCATTGGCTGTCAGTGTCAGGGAAATGCCTGCCAATGTCCCCTGCTCCAAGGGCTCCTACGATAGCATCAATGATTGCGTGGATTAAAACATCCGCATCAGAGTGGCCGAGCAGACCTTTTTCAAAGGGCACATCCACCCCGCCCAGTATAAGTTTTCTTCCCCGCACAAGCTTATGTGAATCATAACCTATACCGATCCTCATGATACTATCTCTCCTGTCTTTCTTTAATTAGAAAAAATTCTACCATATCCATGTCTTCAGGAACAGTAACTTTTATATTATAGGGACTTCCCGGTATCACTCTTATCTTTCCACCCATATCCTCAACAAGGGCCGCATCATCAGTTGCATACAGACCTTTTTCATAAGCCAGGTCATAGGCCTTCCTGATAAGATTGTATCGAAATAGCTGTGGAGTCTGTATGGCTCTTATTTTCTGTCTGTTTACTGTAGAGACCACAAGACCCTCAGAATCTACTTCCTTAAGAGTGTCCTTTGCAGGTCTGCCCGGAATAACTCCATCAACGCCTTCTAATCCTTTTACAAGCTTTTCAATTGTTCCTTCAGGAATAACCGGCCTCACTCCGTCATGGATCAGTACAAGCTGATCGTCATCGATCATTTTTAACGCGTTATAGATAGAGTCCTGCCGTTCATGTCCGCCTCTGGCTATTTTCCTGACTTTATTAAGCTCATACTCGTTGGCAAGTTCTTTCCCGTATTCAATATCTTCCTCGCGTAGTACGGGTATGATTTCGGTGATTGATTCTTCTTTATGGAGCCTAAGTAGCGTATGGGCGAGAAGAGGGATTTCATCAACATTAACAAATGTCTTTCTCCTGGAACTGTCAAACCTCTTCCCAAGCCCTGCAGCCGGGACTATGGCAATAATACTCTCTTCCATTTAATGGCGGGCCAATTTAAGTTCTTCTCTGTCAGCCTCTTCTTTAAGCTTGGCAAATATCATTCTGCCGGCAGTGGTCTGCAGTACACTGGTTACGATTACATTGACCTGCTGGTTCATCTTTTTTCTGGCATTATCAATTACAACCATTGTGCCGTCGTCAAGATATCCCACACCCTGGTTTGACTCTTTCCCTTCTTTGGCTACAAATATATTCATCTTTTCACCGGGAAGCACAACCGGTTTCAGCGCATTGGAAAGCTCGTTCAGGTTCAGCACAGTTACGCCCTGCAGTTCAGCAACCTTATTGAGGTTAAAATCATTGGTTATAATCTTACCCCCCATCATCCTGGCCAATGCTACCAGCTTGGCGTCCACCTCTTTGATTTTTGGGAAGTCCTCATCAATAATAGTAACCGTAACATCGGCCATTTTCTGGATCTTGTGGAGCATGTCCAGCCCTCGCCTGCCTCTTGTTCTTCTCATCGAATCTGCTGAATCAGCAATATGTTGAAGCTCATGGAGAATGAACTGGGGAATAATAAAAGTTCCTTCAAGAAAACCTGCTTCACAGACGTCAACTATTCTGCCATCAATAATTACGCTGGTATCAATGATCTTTACGTATTCTTCCTCTGTTCTGCTCTTAAATGCCTTCACAAGATTACCTATGGTGAAGTCCTTGCCTGCCCGAAGGCCCAGCAGCAGACCGCTGTAACCAAACATGGCATTAAATATGAGGGAAATATAGTCTCCATTAATGTTGGTAAAAACTATCTTGATCGGGAAGTAAATCAGCTTTGCAAATAACAGTCCTATGGAAAGTCCGACAAGCCCGGCAAAGGCAGTCCCGAAACCCAGGATAGTTGTTAAGTACTCAATAATGAGAGCTATGACTCCAACACCTGCGCCCCAGAAGATACCGTAGTAAGACATACCTTCCTTGATACCAAGGAAGTACCCGCCTGCTACAAAAACCATGAAAAATATAATTCTATAAAGTATCATCGTTCCGGTCCTTTAATGTTTATAAATTCGTTTATAATTATGAAAAAATTTTCAGGGTAATATAAAATTTATTACCACCCCTGTTAATAAACAGCAATACTGTGTCACCTTCTCTTAAACTACCTATGGTTCTGTTGAAATCATGAAGGTCACGTACCTTTTTCTTATTTATTTCCTGAATAACGTCCCCTTTCTTTAAGCCGACCTCTTCTGCAGCACTGTAAGGCTTTACCCTTACTATAACTACCCCTTTTTCATTTTTTGTAAGATCGAGCTGTTTGGCAATGTCGCGGGTCTGATCCATCACATTGAAACCGGCAAGAGTATTATCATCATTCCTCAACTTATCCTGCTGTTTAACAGGGGCAGACTTTGCAATCTCCTGCGGAAATTCAACTATCTCAACTTTAACATTGAGATCCTTTCGGTTTCTTATTATTTTCAAATTAATGCTGCTCCCGACTTTTGTCTGGGAGACCAAGTTTCTCAGTGCCTCAACATTTCTTATATCTTTCCCATTTACGTTGAGAATTACGTCGCCCCTCTTAACTCCGGCTATTTCTGCCGGGCTCCCTTTAAACACGTCCGTTACCAATGCTCCGGCCAGCTTCTTAAGACCAAATTCCTTGGCCAGTTCAGGAGTAAAATTCTGGATAGTCACCCCAAGCCATCCCCTTGTTACCTTGCCGTCCTTGATCAGTTGTGTCATGACTGACTGAGCCATATTACTTGGAACTGCAAAGCCAATGCCCTGATACCCGCCCGTCCTGGAAAAAATAGCAGTATTAATCCCGATAAGCTCCCCTTTAATATTTACCAGAGGCCCTCCGGAATTGCCAGGGTTAATGGCTGCATCTGTCTGAATAAAATCCTCATAATCAGCTATTCCAACATTAGCTCTGCCCATGGCGCTGACTATTCCCATGGTAACTGTGTGTCCAAGACTGAAGGGATTGCCAAAGGCCAGAACAAACTCACCAACCTGAAGTGCATCTGAATTCCCCCAGTTTATCTCAGGCAGGTTATCAGCGGATATCTTGATAACAGCAATATCAGTCTTTGGGTCGGTCCCTACAATTTTGCCCCTGTAATTCTGTTGGTCATATAAAGTCACTGTGATCTCATCAGCTTTTTCAACAACATGATTATTTGTGATTATATATCCGTCCGATGAAACAAGCACTCCAGAACCAAGGCTTTCCTCCTTCCATTTTTTTGGCATGCTGAAGGGATCGAAAAAATCCTGAAGAGATCCATCAAAAAATTCGGAAAATGGTGAAGAATCCTTTTTGGAGACCGTCTTTGAAGTAGAAATATTGACGACAAGAGGACTGATCACTTTAACTATATCTGAAAATGCGCTATCCTCGCCCTTAAGTGACTGAGGAACCTGAATATTATAAGTATAAGGGGTTGTTGTTTTTTTGCCTGTTAAGGTATTTCCTCTTTTGCCGACGGTATAACCTAAAAGCAAAGTAATAATAAGGATAAAAAGAAATGTTGATTTTCTCATTAATCAAATTATACATCCCATAGTTTGACCTTGTAAACCCTCCTGAATTAATCATAATCTTACAAACAGTTACAACTTTTGCTTATTTTGTCATTAAGATTAATAATAAGCTGGATCTGTCTCAATTAATGGTAAAGAGGAATTATTGACTACAATCCGCTTTATCAGGAGAATATATTGTCATTACCTTGAGAACATAGTTCAAAATAGTTCAACAATTGCTTAACAGTTGTTCAAGGCTGCAAAGAATAAGCTTACAAACAGTTTTGAAAATAAGAGATCACCATGAGTATTGAGACTAACAAAAAGCATATTGAAAAGCTTGATAAGAAGTTTCTATGGCACCCCTTTACCCAAATGAGAGAATGGGAGGCTGAAAATCCTACGATTATTACTGAAGGCAGGGGATCATTTCTCAAGGACATATATGGTAAATGGTATTTAGACGGAGTATCTTCTCTGTGGGTAACGGTCCATGGTCATGGAAAAAAGGAGATTGATGATGCAATAAAGGCCCAGGTCGATAAAATTAGCCATTCCACTCTCCTCGGTCTTACCCATCCTCCAGCAGCGACGTTGGCTGAAATGCTTATCAAGATAACCCCGAAAGGACTTTCACGGGTATTTTATTCTGACAGCGGGTCCACAGCTGTAGAGATCGGTCTAAAAATGGCATATCAGTATTGGCAGCTCAAAGGGATGAAAAATAAAAAAAATTTCCTGTCTCTCAATAATGCCTACCATGGCGATACCATAGGCGCTACAAGTGTCGGGGGAATAGATTTATTTCACAATATATTCTCACCCCTGCTTTTCGAATCCTATCAAGCACCTTCCCCGCACTGTTACCGCTGTGAGCTTGGAGAACAATATCCCTCTTGTAAAATGCTCTGTCTTGATAAAGTGGAGGCGCTCTTAAAGAGACATCATGAAGATATCGCAGGGTTAATTATCGAACCACTTGTACAGGGGGCCGGGGGAATGCTTGTCTCTCCTCCCGGATACTTAAAGGGGGTTAAGAGATTGTGCAGAAAGTACAAGGTACTTATGATAGCTGATGAGGTTGCCACAGGCTTTGGTAGGACAGGAAAGATGTTTGCCTGTGAGCATGAGAAGATCAGTCCTGATATTATTTGTCTGGCAAAAGGCATAACAGGCGGTTATCTGCCGCTGGCAGCAACCATAACAACAGAAAGGATTTACCGGCAGTTTCTGGGAAAATATAAAGATTTCAAAACTTTTTTCCACGGCCATACTTATACGGGAAACCAGCTCGCCTGCTCTGCTGCCATAGCAAGCCTTATTATTTTTAAAAAAGAAAAAACCATTTTGAAAATGCAAAAGAAGATCTCCGCTTTGGAAAAAGCCCTTATAACGGTTGCCCGGCTTCCCCATGTAGGTGATGTGCGGCAAAGGGGTTTTATGGTAGGGATTGAGCTTGTTAAAAACAAAGAATCAAAAGAGCCCTATCCTATTGATAAAAGGACGGCATGGCAGGTCTGCAACAGGGCAAAGGAAAAAGGACTTATAATAAGACCGCTTGGTGATGTGATAGTATTAATGCCGCCGCTTGGTATATCAATTCAGGAAATAAAAAACCTCATACGTATTACAGCAGAATCAATAAGTGAAATAACCGGGTAGTTATTATTTAGTGAAATTGCAGGCCTTGTGCAATATATCTAAAGTCTGCTGAGCATCTTAGCCCGGTCCCCTAAATTATTTGCATTTTATAAAAAAACAGTTATAATGAAAATATAGCCCAAATTAACAATATATTCATTTTTTAATAACAAATTTAAATTTTGAATAATAATTGTTATCACTTTAGAGGCTAAACCACTCCCAGGTATTATTGCTAAATATACAGACTCATTTATAGCACCAAAAGCACCCATATCAGTTTGTGAGACTTAATATAATTTCTATAAATTAATTAGTTATAGCTCTGACATGGAAATGGCTTTTATCTGATCGGTGAACATGAAAACATTCATTGGCATAATCTTAATAATAATTTCTCCAATAATGCTGGCTTCATATGCAGCTGCAGGAACTAACAAAGCCGGTCTTTATGCAAGTGTAAGAGTATTGCCTTATGTCAATTATGATATTAATCATCAGGATGCCAACCTCACTATTACTCAACAAGATATTGATAGAGGCTACGCAGAAATTTCTAACGCAATAATTTTATCAGTTAAAACAAACTCCCCGAATGGTTATGTGATTAATTTTTTTGTAGGAGGAGATTATATTCGTGAAATATCCCTCTCAGATGGGAGTAATGATTACAGCCTTTCTGAATCCGGCGGAGAATTGTATTTTGTGTATGGCGGAATGAACTATATGACAAAAGAGTTGTCCTTTCGGTTTACGCTTCTGGCAGATTCAGAGCCAGGCACATATGACTGGCCTGTATCCTTTATCATGAGCCCAATGTAGTCCTGATAAATTAGTTACTAATCTCTTTTATATTAATAAATATCCATCGCCGCAAAGAAAGCCCTCTTACCAGACAATGGTAACCAAAAGTGTCTCGTTATAGGTGCCTGCTGATATGTCCTGCCCGGGAGGTATTCTTCCGTAGACAGTGGGTATCCAATAATTATTCTTTTGACTGAAGACCCTTTCAGCTAAGGTAAAAGTACTGCCGGTGCCGTCTCCCCATATCTGTGTCCTGCCCGAATCAATATAAAGATTATAGTTGAGGTATTCGCTTCCGCCTGAGAGCTTCATCTGTCTGGGGTCAAAACCACCTGAGTTGGACTCGGGCCGATTGATATCGTTACAAGTACAGGTGTAGGAGGTTGAAAGAAACAGCTCACGGAAATACTTGTTACAATATCGTTTGCTCCTGCCAGGAGAACATTGTAGGTCCCAAAATCTGCCGGAGCAGTTGAAACAGTACATGTTTGTTGAGCCTGGGCAGTGCCTGCATGGCAAAGGAAAAAAAGAAAAACAGCCATGCATGAAATTATGAAAATTCCTCTGTTATTTCTGCTCTTCACAGTCAATGTCTCCCAGTAGTAAAAACATTTCTGAACTCTCAGGGATGATTATATCAAATCTGAATTCACCCCCTTTATAAACAGTCCTTGCGGAATGCCGGCCCGGAGGCAGGTTTTCTAGATAAAACTCTCCGTTTCTCCCGACAAGCCCTTCAAAAATGGCATCTTTGACCTGAACAAACAAGCGAGTAAATTCGACCGGGACCCTTTTTTCGTCTCTTATTATATAAAGGTTTCCTGTGATAACCTGTATCCTGTTTATCTCAAATTTAACTACCGAACCGTTTCTGGAGGAAGGAGAAATATACCGGGACAAAGAAGTGATAGAGTAATCGATCGGGATATCCTGGATCTCGATGCCGATTTTATTATCGTGGTGGGACCGGATATTGGTAACAATAAGTTCACCTTTTTTATCTGTCCTTCCCACCTCATTACCGTAATAATACACCCTGACATCTTCCAGCTTATCAACTTTTACTTTCGCAAAGCTGTCTGTTATGGGCCTGCTAAGAAAAACCGACTTATCTATGTATCCAATTCCCCCTGCAACGGATAAGCGGTAATCCATATTTTCTGCATTGCCGGTCACATCCATTTTATATAATCCGTAACTGTTCTGATAACTCACGGCCCCGTTCGCATAATCTATATCATTCGTATTGACCATATCAGCCCTGAAGCCGAATCCATTGCCGGGAGGCTGGCTTTTCTGGATAGTTACTCTTTGGATCTCGGCATCGTCTTTTTTTGAATAATTTACACTACCGGAAGTATGATTGCCTAAGTATACATGAATGCCGAGAAAAATCTCATTATATGTTTTGATATCCTGTGTTTCGCTTGCATTGACAAACAAAGAGGTACTTTTTGTTAGAGTTTTGTTGTATGACACTGAGACCCGTGATAAACGGTCCGACTGATACATTTCCGCAATTGAATATTGAGTCCCCAGGTAGCCTGTTTTTTTTCCGCCAAAACCGATTGAGCCTGTAAATCGAAACTTTGCCTTGTCATCGGAAGGTTTCACGGTAAGAGTCGAGTATTGCCGGGAATCCGATCTGAGAGACAGTCCTGCATTGAAGTGTCTTGATTGATACCTATAATCGAGGATTCCGCTAAAACCTGATTCGCCTGAATTATAGCTGTACGCAAAGGCAGTATTTACAATACCTTCATTGAATATAGAAAATGAGGCGGATGGACCTATGTTGACTAAATCAGTAGAAGCCTCTGCAGCATAACCTATTTTGAGATTTTTGGAAAAGCCAAAATTATGAAAGCTCATAAATGCAGGCTTCCCGTAAGAAAAATCCTTAACCCCGAAATCCTCTCTTATGAAACCGGCGTTGTAGCTGTATTCATGAAGTCCTTTTTTCAGAAGGCGTTCACTATAATAAAAGGGTATGGCAATGATCTTTTCCCTGCCGTAAACGTCTTTTATCACCATGCTCGCAGTTCCAAAACCTGTTGTAGCCGGAATATTCTGAAAGGTGAATTCCCCCGGTGACAGTCTTTCCTTTCTGACAAGGTTACCGTCCAGATATATTTCCACGTCTGAGGGGGTCTCAATAGTACCGCCGAGTTGCAGAGGCGGTTGTTTTAAAAAAAAAGGGGCCAGGGAGAAGTTTTTTGAATAGCTTATCCCGCCGAGCAGAATGCCCGAGCCCAGCGCCCCTGATGAAGATGAAAAATCCCCCAGGGTTACAGTCTGCAATTTATCCCTGTCACTGTATGCAAAGCTTGTCATTAACCTTGCTGCCTTCTCTGTATCTTCTGTTTTCTGATAGGTATATGTAGTTATTCCAAGATAATTGCCGGAGCTGATGCCAAGTTCCCCGGAGATATTTACAACAGGTTCATCGTCCGCATAATCATAATTTACTGAGTAATTCAGGAAGGCTGAACTGTCCCTTGTCATTACGACTTTATATGGTTTTGTATAAGAACTTTCTACATCATGTTCTCTGAAGAGAAAGGGCGAGGCATTAACGTCAAGAGATACTCTTTCTTCATTTATCTTGTATTCGAGATCAGATATTGATTGCATGGAGACATGGGTGATTCCGTTGAACTGGACATCCTTGCCCAGTCCCTGTTTGAGCCCTAATTGCTCAAAATCACTTCTTGCCATCCATATATCACCTTCAGGTGCAAGGACGATAAAAAACTCGCCTTTGTCCTGTTCGTTCAGGACCAGTTTTAAAACTGCCTGTTCCGCGGAGAATACTGTTTTACATGGAAGGAAGATAAAAAAAACAAGAAATATAATGGCGCGGTTAAGGCCCGCAGATTTCTCCGGCAATCTCAATTTGTTTCTCCATCTTGAGCCTGTCTGTGTCAATATGTACGTTCAGAGTCTTTAGCGTATGGCATACATCCTTAGGAATCTCAAAAATAAACTCCTTTGACTTTCCGTGATGCAGATACCCTCCTGCTTTTTCTACGGCATATGCTTCTTTTCCCGCACCATCCCTGCCCTTTACCTTTATCGACCTAATGATGAAGTGCGTGTTGCCCTCATTTTTTACATCCAGCCTGAGACTGCTCTTGCTGAGCTCAATGTTTTCAATAACGCCTGAGGCAGCGGCCTTGACAGGAGCTATAAAGATCGGAATGCCTACTTTCATTAAAATCCTGACTGCAGTGGTTTCCAGCTTGCTATTGTCAGGAATTTCTTCAATGAACAGCCTGTATGTTCTCTCTGCGTTGCCTCGCGATACCTTGTTGCCGATCCTGATTATCTTTTCTTCTCCAGGATTTATTTCCAACAATTTGGGGAAGAATAAAATATCCTCTGTCGGCAAGTAAATATTGTCCCCTTTCTCATCCTGCGTCCATGCAACAGAATTGATCTGCAGTGCAATAATTTTTTGGTCTTCATTTTTTATCGTAATAATATCAGTCTTTTTCCCGCCTTCAAAGAAAATCCTTATGGGCTGTATTGAAAAGTTTGCTGGAAAGCATTCTGCGGGAAATAAGATGATGAGTAACAGAAAAATAAAAAACTTTTGAATTAATTTCCGTTGAAATATATTGTCCTTACACGCTGCTTTCATGGTCGGTCCTTCGATATATAATATATGTTCTTCCAAAAAATGTCATTCACGCAATAATGGGAATCCGGTTTTTAAAAACAAATAAAGGGAGCACTTAGTGCTCCCTTTATTTGTTTACGATTTATCTGATGGTGTATGTTCTTCTTAATAGTCGACAGTGACAGTTACTGATCCATTGTAGACTCCTACCTGTACATCCTGCAACGCTGTTATCCTTCCAAAAACATCCATGGTAATTTCAGCGTTGGTGGCAGCCGTGCCGGTTTCACCTACTGAAGCATTTGGCCATACTGCACCTCCCGCTACATCCGTATATATCTCGAAGTTCAGGGTGTCTGTACCGTCTGTCATTGTCCTTGCTCCGGTTATGTAGACATCATAGTCGGTCCCTTTTGTGCACCTGAATTTCGCATCACCGATACCGTCGTCATCAGCTGTTCCTGATGTAGTATCATAAGTACCGAAGTCAAGATTGGTAACACTGGTGAAATTACAGATTGCCACAACAGTCGCAGTCGCCGTTATAGCGTTTGTGTCCTGCTGGGCCATGGCATTAACAGAAGTAAGAACAACTGTTACTGCCACAAGAAACATCAAAATTCTTTTCATAAACTCCCTCCCTTTTCTCATAATTTCCTCCTTATTGTACTCCATTTATTTGTCTATTAACTCTATAATAGATAGATCGGCAAATCCTTTTATAAACTTTAGGATTTTTAAAGAATAATATAATTTCCTTAAATATAATTATCATTAAAAGTCTGACAGTCTCCTAGTTTCTTCTTCTCTCTATAAACTCTTCCAGGTATTTCAACAGCTCCGGATCATTGATAGAAACTTCATATAACTCATCCTGGGGATTGCGCTTGTAATATGCCAGAAAATCATTATGCAGCTTCTTTTCTTCAACAGTAACTACCATATAATTGTACATGTTCACCTCTTCTTCTACCTTAGTTCTTAATTTAATTATCGGCATTGATGGATATAATCTTTAGTTGAAAATGTGATTTGGAACACAAGTTAGCTGACCGGATCTGCTTATTCATGGGAGACCGTGTATTAAAGCATGAAACAGGACAGAGACTTATACTTAAGGATTTGACCCTTCCTGTAAACGAATGACATAGTTTTTTTTGAAATGCTAAAATAGCATCTGCTGTTTTGCAGTATTGGAGAAATCATTGATGAACTTAATACATTTTTACAGGACCCCCATACTTTCTGAATCAGGGGAAAATGCACTTCTGGCATCTGTTCAATCCAGTGTTTCAAAGGGTATTAGAGATATAAAGACAGAACACTGTTTCAATATTGCAGTTGAGGAATCACTGTCACCAGATGAAATCAAAGTTCTGACCTGGCTTCTGACCGAGACATTTGACCCTGGCAATTTCTCGGATAAAAGTTTTTTAACTGATTGCAAAGTACCCTTTAATTCCCCCCTTACTAAGGGGGGACACAGGGGGGTCATTATTGAGGTTGGTCCGAGGATGAACTTCAGCACTGCCTGGTCTACAAATGCTGTTTCAATCTGTCATGCATGTGGACTGAAGAAAATATCCCGGATCGAAAGGTCCCGCAGATATCAATTAGACACTGACACTCCACTCAATAATGAGGAGAATGATCTTTTTATAAAAAAAGTCCATGACCGGATGACAGAGTGTCAGTATCCTGAACAGTTATCAACCTTTGAAACAGGCATGAAACCTGAACCTGTTGTTGAGATCCCGTTAATTAAGGAGGGCAAAGAGGCCCTGGAAAAAATTAACAGGGAGATGGGGCTGGGACTTGATGACTGGGATGTGGATTATTATTACAACCTGTTTGTTAATGATATAGGCAGAAACCCTACCAATGTTGAATGTTTTGACCTGAGCCAGTCTAACAGTGAACATTCACGACACTGGTTTTTTAAAGGCAAGCTGATAGTTGATGGGAAAGAGGCCCCTCATGACCTTATTGAGCTGATAAAAAAACCTCTTGATTTAAATCCCAATAACAGCATTATTGCCTTTAATGATAACTCCAGTTCGATCAGGGGATATTCAATTGAAACCATTGTTCCTGAATATCCGGGGACAATCTTCCAGATTTACAATATTAACTTCCCGATACGATCCAATCTTTACTGCAGAAACTCATAACTTTCCTAGTGGTGTTGCGCCATTTCCTGGCGCTGAGACCGGCACAGGTGGAAGGATCAGGGATGTTCAGGCCACCGGAAGGGGAGGACTTGTAATAGCAGGGACAGCCGCCTATTGTGTGGGCAACCTCATGGTCCCCGGTTATGATCTTCCATGGGAAGATAAGAGTTTTGATTATCCTGAAAACCTTGCTTCTCCACTGGATATAGAGATTCAGGCAAGCAACGGCGCTTCTGATTATGGCAATAAATTTGGAGAGCCCATTATCCAGGGATACACAAGATCTTTTGGAATGAGACTAAATTCCGGAGAGAGATATGAATGGATAAAACCGATCATGTTTACCGCAGGTGTTGGTCAGATGGATTCCGGTCATATTAAAAAAGGCGATCCGGAAAAAGGAATGCTTGTTGTTAAAATCGGCGGGCCTGCCTATAGAATTGGAATAGGCGGCGGTGCTGCTTCCAGTATGATTCAGGGAGAAAATATAGCTGAGCTTGATTTTAATGCTGTACAGCGTGGTGATGCAGAAATGGAACAGAAAATGAACCGGGCCCTTCGCGCCTGTGTAGAACTTGGTGAAGCCAATCCTGTTGTAAGTATTCACGACCAGGGCGCAGGCGGAAACTGCAATGTTGTCAAGGAAATTATTTATCCGGCAGGAGCAAAGATCGAGGTCAGAAAAATTCAGCTTGGCGATAACACCCTGTCGGTCCTGGAAATATGGGGGGCTGAATTTCAGGAACAGAATGCATTGTTAATTGAGCAAAACAGTATCGATATTTTCGAAAATATTTGTCACCGGGAAAAAATCCCCTTTGCAGTAATTGGCCGGATATCAGGAGACGGTAGAATAGTTCTTTATGATGAGAAAGATGATAGCATGCCTGTAAACCTGGACCTGGAAAAAGTCCTTGGTGACATGCCACAAAAGACTTTTAAGCTTGACCGTATCCAATCTCAGGCAAGTCCTTTAAAACTGCCTGAAGAGGTTACTGTAAAAAGCGCACTTGAAAGAGTTCTCCGGTTGGTGTCTGTAGGTTCCAAGCGATTTTTGACAAATAAAGTTGACCGCAGTGTTACAGGATTAGTTGCCCGGCAGCAGTGCTGCGGTCCTCTACAGTTGACTGTTTCAGATGTTGCTGTTGTTGCCCAAAGCCACATCGGCCTTACAGGAGCGGCAATTTCGATAGGTGAGCAGCCTTTGAAAACACTTCTTGATCCCACTGCCATGGCGCGCATGAGTGTCGGTGAGTGTCTAACAAATATTGTTTGGGCTAAACTGAGTTCCTTTGAAGATATTAAATGTTCAGGAAATTGGATGTGGGCTGCAAAGCTCCCCGGAGAAGGGGCATTGCTTTATGATGCTGCTGTTGCACTCAGTGACATCCTGACCGATCTGGGCATTGCCATTGACGGCGGGAAAGACAGTCTATCCATGGCTACCCAGGTCAGCAGTAAAAACGGAAAGTCTGAAACGGTTAAATCTCCCGGTACGCTTGTTATCTCTGCATATGCTACATGCCCTGATATAACAAAAGTAATTACTCCGGACATAAAACATCCCGGCAATAGCAAATTAATATATATTGATTTAGGAGAGGGGAAAGACAGATTAGGCGGAAGTGCGTTGGCACAGGTATATAACCAAATAGGCGATGAATCGCCTGATGTTAATGATCCGTTGCTTTTGAAAAACGCTTTTGCAGCTATTCAGCAGTTGATTGAAAAGGACCTTGTCTTATCAGGCCATGACAGAAGTGACGGTGGACTCATCACAACATTACTTGAAATGGCCTTTTCAGGAAACTGTGGAATTGAAATCAACATATCATCTGTAGGGGCACGGCATGCCGTGCCCCTACTGTTCTCTGAAGAGCTGGGCCTGGTTATAGAGTACTTTTCGGATAATGAAGAAAAGATTACATCTGTCTTGAAAGATTCTAATGTGCCCTTCAAAATTATCGGCAAGACATTATCTGAAAAAAGAATTCAGGTTAGTCTCGTCACCTGCCTGCCGGTAGGCAAGGCTCGTCACCTGCCTGCCGGTAGGCAAGGCTCGTCACTCGTCACTGTTTTAGATGAAGATATGAAAGCTTTGCGAAATATATGGGAAGAGACCAGTTATGAACTTGAAAAACTACAGGCTACTCCTGAATGCGCAGAAGAAGAAAGAAAGAATATATATGATCGCAAGGGGCCGGATTATCAGTTGAGCTTTACTCCTGAAGATACTCCTGATGTGATGTTAAAGAGTGAGATAAAACATAAAGTTGCTATCATCCGTGAAGAAGGAAGTAACAGTGACAGGGAAATGACCTCTGCATTTTTCAGGGCCGGTTTTGAGACATGGGATGTTTCCATGACAGATTTTCTTGAAGACAGAGTAAGGCTTTCTGAATTCAGAGGTGTTGCTTTTGTTGGAGGGTTCAGCTATGCCGATGTTCTTGACTCTGCAAAAGGATGGGCCGGGGTTATCAGGTTTAATGAAAAAATATGGGAAGAATTCCAGGATTTTTATAATAGAAATGATACCTTCAGTCTGGGTATCTGCAATGGTTGCCAGTTAATGGCCCTTCTTGGCTGGATTCCATGGCACGGGATAGAGGATAAAACTCAGCCAAGATTCATTCATAATGGGTCAGGAAGATTTGAGTCTCGATTTTCATCAGTAAAAATCCTTCCAGGGCCATCAGTGATGCTAAAGGGCATGGAAAATTCGGTCCTTGGGATATGGGTGGCCCATGGAGAAGGCAGGGCATTTTTCCCTGACAGGAACATTCTGCAGAAGATTAACGATGATAATCTGGCGCCCATAAGATATGTGGATGACAACAATGAGATAACTACACAATATCCATTCAATCCTAATGGTTCGGCAAATGGTATAGCGAGCCTCTGTTCCCCGGATGGAAGGCATCTTGCAATTATGCCCCATCCTGAAAGGACATTTCTGAAATGGCACTGGCCCTGGATGCCTGAAAAATGGAAACAGGAACTAAAGGCTTCGCCCTGGCTGAAAATGTTTCAGAATGCCAGGGAATGGTGTGAAGAGAGTAAAGACAGGAGTCAGTAGACAGGGGTCAGGAGTTGTCCAATTCCTGTTCGTGTCCACTGCCCACTGTCTACTGTACACTGTTGACTTCTTATTTGATATATAAAAAATGTTATACTAATTCAGCCATGAAACAAGACTTCCGCAGGTATGTAATTGAGTACAATTAAGAGACTTATTCGTAAAAGCAGAATCAATCCCCTTAATTATGCATCTTTGTCATCAGACAAATTTCATGATGAATGCGGGGTATGCGGTGTTTATGGCCACCCTGAAGCTTCCAATCTGACCTACCTTGGACTCCACGCCCTTCAGCATAGGGGACAGGAAGGAGCCGGCATATGCTCTTCCGATGGAAGACAGCTCTATATCGAGAAATCAATGGGGCTTGTAACAGACATTTTTCTGAAAAGAGACTTAAACGCATTCCTGGCGATATGGCAATCGGACACAACCGCTACTCGACGGCAGGAGCAAGCTCATTGAAAAATGTCCAGCCAATAATGGTTAATTATTCGCTGGGGTCACTTGCTATTGCTCATAATGGAAACCTTGTTAATGCGGTCGAGTTAAGGTCTGAACTGGAATCAAATGGGGCTATCTTTCAGTCTACATCAGACAGTGAGGTTGTGGTCCATATGATAGCCAGCTCCAGGGCCGGCAATCTATATGAGCGCCTGATCGATACAATGAGGAAACTCTCCGGAGCATTCAGTATTTTGCTGATGACAGAAAATGAAATGATAGCAATGAGAGACCCTATGGGTTTCGGCCGTTAAGCATCGGGACTGCATGACGGGGCATATGTAGTAGCTTCAGAGACATGTGCCTTTGACCTTATAGGAGCAACTTATGTAAGGGATGTTGAACCGGGAAATGGTTATTATAAACAGGGACGGTCTTAAATCCATCAAGCCCTGCACTTCCTCAAGACAGGCC
>PVMK01121887.1_pt1 | contig 22228 bp, 18 predicted proteins | sample 1853481 | NCBI WGS metagenome assembly PVMK01 (sample SAMN08533507, study PRJNA380276) | Marine sediment metagenome, whole genome shotgun sequencing project.
TCTCTATGTCTAACATGGAGGAGGTCTTTGTTTGTTCCCGTCTGGTGTACCACGTGGTGTACCAGTTGGTGTTTCCACCTTGGTAACTTGCCGAAAAACATCCTTAAATTACAGCAAGTTACCAATGAAATGGTGGAGGTGGCGGGAATCGAACCCGCGTCCGAAAATCTTTCACATCTAGCGTCTACATGCATAGTTCGTGTTTTGATTAACCGGCAAGATCTCCCACGAACAGGATATATTACAGGCGAGTCTGCTAAAGTTTCGCAACAGGGCCACAGACACTCCCTGAAACTATCCCACTATAATTAACGTCACTTGCCCCACATGGGCGATGAATCAAGAGACGTAACAGCAATTAAGCTGCTAATGCGTAACGAACGTCAGTATCGGCGTTTGTATGTGTTGGGCTTTTTATCGGAGCCAGCCCACTCCGGCATGCAACCAGCGCTTCCAATCCCCGTCGAAACCTTTGCACCCCCTTGATTGATGTTAAAAGATAACCACTTTTTACATTTACGATGATTCAGTATCTCACAAAACCGTCAATTAAACAACAAGGTACACCCTCTACCTCGAGTGTTCTCTCATGGCGCGTGAGGCTTCACGATTAGCCTGTTTGCTCTTGAGGGACTCACGTTTATCGTAAAGTTTTTTGCCACGACAGACGCCAATTTCGAGTTTGACGAGGCCGCCCTTAAAGTAGATTTTGGTCGGCACCAGGGTTAACCCCTTTTCATCAACTTTTCTGCACAGCTTGTCGATCTCATGCCTGTGCAGCAACAGTTTACGTGCACGCAACGGGTCGTGATTTTCACGATTGCCCTGATCGTACGGACTGATGTTCATGTTATCGACAAACACCTCGCCATTACGGATGCGGCAATAAGCCTCCTTGATGCTCACCTGCCCCATGCGCAAGGATTTTACTTCCGTACCCTGCAGAGACAAACCGGCCTCGAAGACTTCGTCAACGAAATACTCGTGATAAGCCTTTTTATTGTTGGCGATGATTTTTATACCCATAATTAACCAGATGTAAGCTTTAGAAGTCGTCCCTGAGGATCTCAACGATTTTCGGCATATAGTTTTCCTGAAGCAGCGCACTGGTACCAACACGCAAGAGAACGAAGCTGCCAATCATAAAGAAAACACCGAAAACAGCGGAGAGTAAATTAGGATCAAGTCCAGTCTCGACGTTATCCCCGACTAGTTTACCGACAATGGCACCGATCACCAGCGCGATCAGGGGCACGATATATAGCAGAAAAGAGGACTGCAGGAAAGACTTCGTTGTCGTTGCAATACGAACTTGTTCGCCGACAGTGGCTCCCAGAGGGTTTAGCACTTCAATCAGGCGGGTTTTATCGTCATCACCGAGAGTGCAATGGCCATTGGTCGCGCAGTTTTCGCAAAGGCTGCTCTTCTGGCACATCACCACTGCGTTAAGTCTGCTTTTCAGTTCGATAACTGTGCCGATTTCTTCAATCATAATCAGTCGCTCGCGATCATTAAGGGTTATTTCATTCTAGCAGGTTAGTCCGTTGCTCGCTACGGTCCGTCAAGTCCGGCATCCACCTAAATATAGATGTGTCGTTTTGACGTCATGTCCGTCAGCACAAAGTGCCTCTTCAAGTTCTCCTGATTGAGGCATGAACGGTAGCGTAACGACCTGGAAAGAAGCGTCACATCCCGAAGAAAGGTGTCCCATTCGAGCATGCAAACCAAGTGCTTTGGCTCCACCCAAAGTCGCCATCTTGAGCCAGTCATGAGGTGTAGCCTCACCTGCGAACCAATCTCGGGCAAAAGCAACTTCATCCCAGATTGACAGACTTGAGGAACTGGCCAGACTGTCGGTACCAAGAGCAAGCGGGACACCGGCCTTAAGATAAGCAGACACTGGCGCCTTACCGACATTGAGAGCTGCGTTGGAGCGCGGGCAGAGAACAACCGGACATCCTGCATACTTGATCAGGTTAATATCTGCAATACTCACTTGAACACCGTGAACCAGCAGATCATCCGACCTTAACCTCCCCTGCCGGCAAAACTCATGGATCGGACTGGAACCGGGAGCAGGATCGACAATTGGATTCCAGTTTGCTGCTGCGTATAACTTCTCGGCGATGGCTCCGGAGCCACTCTGCAAGAATTGGGTTTCGTCAGCGGACTCAGCAAGATGAATACTGCACTGCAATTGTTGACGACCTGCAAAAGCAAAGACCTGATCTGCTGCCGTCGCAGAAAGAGTATAGGGTGCGTGAGGTGAAAGCCCCCAGTCCAGGAACGTACCAGGCTGGTTTTGCACAGTCTTTTCGATTGTCGCAAGACGTTCTGCAACCAGTGTGAGATCGTGGCCGAGAACCTCCGCAAAAACACGACCTCGCAAAGGTGATTTTTGATACGCTGAGACACACTCCAGAGAGGTAGAGATGTCACCAATTGCACCTGTACCGGCAAGTAAAGACGCTTGCAACCCATCGGTGAGAGAATCTCGGAGTTGATCCTCTGTAACGCTCCGTCGCACCCGAACCAACCAGAGGATCCAATCGACGAAGTCCTGCGGAGTTTCAGGCTCATCGGCAGTAGTGGCCCAGTCAGAAAAGGAACTGAGCTCGAGATGCGTGTGGGCGTTGACCATCGGTGGCAACAGAGTTGATTCGCCAAAATCAACGACTGTCGCTCTGGGGTGCGCAGCGGCCAGTTGATGGTAGTCACCAATGGCGTGGATAAGCCCGGATTCAACCAGCACGGCACCATCTTCGATTAATGGAGTGGTGATCGGCAGGACAAAACGGGCACGATAAAGAGTCAGACCATTCATGACGTCATCAAGCGCAGGCCGACACAGCTGGCCCAGCAATTTGTGCACAGAGAGCATTCACCTGCTGCAACAAAGACTGGATGTCCTGTTGCAGGACAATCGTGCACTGCTCATCGAGAACCGAAATCAGAATCTCGTCGGTGGTCAGCGGATTCGCCAGGACCACACGCATGACAGTCAGCTCCTGCTCGTAAATGGGAACCTGCAGCCGGGTTCTGGAAACGAACGTCTTGCCTGCTTCACGTTGATCCTTTTGTAGCAACTGATTGACCTGATCGATCAAGAGGTTGATTTCTCCGGACTGTTCCAGGGTCGCATGAGCTAAGGCCTGCTGCACATGCTTCGGGCAGTAGCGATAGGTGAGAATGTTCAACTGTGGTGTATTGGTCAGTTCAAAATCGGCATGCTGTTGGATCATTTCTGAGAAGGAATTAGCACGCTCGATACCAAGGTCGATAAGAAGTTCGTAACCTTTGCGGCCAATGATTGAGAGCCCGGCGTGCACCAGCATGGCCATGCCGGGTCGAGAGCCTTCAAGAGTATGACTACCAAGGTCCTTGGAACCGTGACGTAAAATATAGTTGGCATGATGCTCGATGGCAGAGAGCGCAGTGGGATCTTTAAATAGAACCATCCCTGCCCCCATCGGTACGTAGAGCTGTTTATGCGCATCAATAGTGACCGAGTCTGCTCGGGCAATCCCATCAAGAAGATGGCGGTAGCGATCAGAGAAGAGCGTTGGCCCACCCCAGGCTGCGTCAACATGGAAGTGGCAGCCAAGCTCCAGGGCAAGATCAGCCATTTCGTTCAAGGGATCAACGGAACCGGTTTCGGTGGTGCCGGCAATCCCGACCAGAGCCAGAGGACGGATGTTTTCGTCCTGCAAACGACGACAGGTCTCCTTAAGTTGAGTCATGTCGATGCGATTGTTCGTATCAGTATTTACCTTAACCAGATTATCTCGACCGATGCCAAGCAGGTCAGCCGCCTTGCCAAGAGAATAGTGTCCACGACTGGAGACGAGTACAGCAAGACCATCACAATCTAAATGCCGTAATGCGCGGGCCAGGCCTTCCTGAGCAATACCACGGAAGTTGCCAGACGGAGCACAAAGTGCATTGCGCGCGACCCAGAGCGCAGTAGCGTTGGCAATGGTGCCGCCCGAGCAGAATGATCCAAGGGCGTGCTGGCTGTTGTGGATCCATTGTTGGTAGAAAGTCTCTTCACCCTGGTAGACAAGATGGTGAAGCATGGCGAGAGCTTGACGCTCTAGAGGCGTGAAGGCTTTGGAGGTTTCGACCTTGACCAGATTCTGATTTAACGCTGTCATAATCCGCGAAAGCGGCAGCATGAAGTAAGGGAGAGCCGAAGTCATGTGACCGATAAAACCAGGCGCGGCGGTATGTACCGACTGGGCGACCAGCTTTTCTTTAACGAATTCGGCGTATTCTGAGACGAAAGTCGGCTCTTCAGGTATGAATGAGAGGGAGAAGTCAGCCTCGATCTCTTCAATATTGCGTTCCAGTGCGACAATATGAGCCTGTAAAAAGCCGGCAACATCCGTGGAGATAGCTTGATCAACTTCACCGAGAGTCGAATCAGGAGCCTCAGGAATCGTGAAAATTCGATAAAGGTTTTCCAGTGTCGCGCGTGCTGTTTCCTGGTTCTTTGGCATAGATCAGCCTAGTAGGAGACCGTTATCAATAAGGCGGGTTTTACCAACTTTCACCGCCATGAGCATAACCGTATCGTGATCAATTATAGCAACTTCTTCCAGAGTATGGGCATTACAGAGTTTCACATAGTCGATTGACAAAGAATCCCCAGCACTCAGCCATTGTTGAGCTATAGAGAGAATTTTTTTGGTTTCAAGCTCACCATTCTGTGCCAAATCTGCAGCTCCGCGTAAAGTACCGACCAGAGCAAGTGACTCTTTTCTCTCATTATCAGAGAGATAAACATTTCTCGAACTCATCGCCAAGCCATCAGTTTCGCGCACAATTGGCATACCAACGACCTCCACCGGCAGGTTGAGATCTTTTGTCATTCGTCTGATCACCGCCAACTGTTGAAAATCCTTGCGACCAAAGAGAGCCACATGCGGCATAACAATGGTGAGAAGCTTGGTAACGACTGTAGTGACTCCACGAAAGTGGGTGGGACGACAGGCTCCCTCAAGAGACGTCGTCAAAGGACCTTCTACGCTGACATAGGTTGCATAACCGGGAGGGTAGATCGACTCGGCATCAGGATAGAAAATCAGATCAACACCGCATTCACGGGCCAAGCTCTCGTCTCGTTCAAAATCACGCGGATAGCAATCGAGATCTTCGCCCTGACCAAACTGGGTCGGGTTGACAAAAATCGACAAAACCAGGAGATCGCCACGTTTACGGCCTTCACGCAGCAGGGAAAGATGACCTTCGTGCAAGAAACCCATGGTCGGCACAAAAGCGATGATTTGACCAGCCGCTCTGGTGCCTAAGCAACGGGTTTGTAGCTCTTTGATATTTGAGATTATTTCCATAATAGAATCGGGGTCTGGGGTCTGGGGGCGGGCTCAAGCCACAAGTCACCAGCCTCCGTCCTCAAAATGAATGCTCAGGTCCAGGAAAGCTACCGTCCTTCACTTCACTGATGTAATCGTCAATACCCTGGCGAATCATGCCAGAAACATCAGCGTAACGTTTGACAAATTTCGGCGAATATTTCTCGCATAGTCCAAGGATGTCGTGAATCACCAGGACCTGACCGTCACAATTGACCCCAGCTCCGATACCGATTGTTGGAATCGACAGTTCAGCGGAAATCTGACCAGCTAATTTTGCCGGGATTCCTTCGAGGACAACGGCGCAAGCGCCTGCATCGGCGACCGCTCTGGCATCGGCCAGGAGTTGATTCGCCTGAGCCTCTTCACGTCCCTGCACACGGTAGCCACCCATGCGATGTACCGATTGCGGTGTCAGGCCAATGTGTGCGACCACAGGTATATCCATGACGACAATTGCACGAATTGTTTCGGCAACATGCACACCCCCTTCAAGCTTGACCGCCTGAGCACCACCTTCCTTAATCAAAAGGCCTGCATTGCGGCGAGCCTCGACAAGATCAACCTGATAGGACAAAAATGGCATGTCGGCAACGACCAGGGCCTGCGTAACGCTGCGAGCAACGGCGCGGGTATGGTAGAGCATTTCCTCCATAGTAACCGGTAGTGTGTTGTCGTAACCAGCAACGACAGAGCCGACTGAATCACCGACCAGAACCACATCGATTCCAGCCTGGTCCATAATGCGGGCAAAGGGGTAATCATAGGCGGTCAGAACCGCGATCTTTTCACCTTTAGCCTTCATCGTCTGAAGGTCCAGAATTGTCTTACGCTTCTTTACTGTTTTGCTCAATGGAATCAACCTCTCTCAGCAGCTTGCCCAGTCCTCATGGCGACAGTACGACTCTACAAGAACTGCAGCAATTTGGAACAAAAAAAGCCCTCCGAAATGGTACGGAAGGCAGTCGCATGACTGGCGCTAAGCACCAGTCGTGTTCCTTTGCTACTACTGCCGTCCCAGTCTCACGGATCCAGGCGGTATGTCGATCTACCCGGTTTTCCTAATGGCTCCGGCACAAGTTCCGGGCCCAAAAACAACGGGTTTCAAAAAGCGTTTTATTCTATAACATAAGCAATTATTAGAGTCCAGCAAGATATATAAAAACACAAAACGAGCAGTGTACAGATGCGGCTATACTCACCACATCCACCACTCAGGCAATGAACCGCTAATCCTCAACAGCCTCAAGTGCTCGCAAGAGAACCACGTAAAGGCTGGTAGAAGCTGGCGGAGCTGACCGCAAAGTTTCAATCAGGCCAAGATAATAATCAAGTCGCTGTCTTCTGGCGGAGAGGAAAGCCGATGTTCCTTTTCCCTCGGCGACAACGCTCCTGGTGAGCTTGATCGCCTGCTTGATAAAAGCACTACGCAAACTGACCAAAGCAGCCCGATCCCATCGATCGTGCGGCATATACTCGTTCAGACTCTCCATGACCTGAGAAAGTTTGAGACGCAGACGCATCTCGCCAACGGCTGTCGTGACTTCCAGCAGATCGGCTCCGGTCGCTTCGACAATATAGACAGCAGGCAAGAAACCGGGCAAGTAACGGAATCCGGCCATTTCAAGGGCCATTTCGTCCGAGAAACCCTCTTTTTCAAGGACGGCAGCAGCATCTTTGCAAAGCTGCCATTCGGCTTTGGGAAGAAGCTCCTTAAAATGTGTCCGGAAGGTCGTTAAGCGTTGGCGGTAGTCGTTAATACAGCAGTTATCCAACCGCATTGGTAAAGCTTGTTCAAAAACCTGACGACACAATCCCGCCAGTGCTCGCTCCAGGATCTGCAACAGCTCATATTGGCGGGTTGAAGACATTTTGTTGTCGGCAGCTGCAACCTGTTCACGGATAGCCACACCATTCAAGACTTCATCAAAGACCAGATAGGCGGTAACACCCTCAATGATCGTTGCACCAGACTGTTGAGCCAGAGTGCTCAAGAAGGCACAACCAGCCTGATCCACGACCCGGTTGGTGATCATCGTTGCAATAATCTCACGCTTCAACGGATGGTTTTTGATCTGTGCGTTGTAACGTTTTCGCGTTTTTTCCGGAAAATAAGCTTTAAGGAAGCTCTGGGTTGGCTCCTGATCAGGGAGGTCACTCTCAAGGAGCGTCTGATAGAGATGCATTTTACTGTAGCCGAGCAGGATCGATAGCTCCGGACGCAGGTAGCCACAACCTCTGGCTGTGAGTTCTTTACGTGAGGGTAGAAATTCTCCTTTTCGATCGAGTAACCCGGTATTGACCAGGCGCTCGGAGAGATCGATGAAAGGATCGCTGTCGTACTGACAACGCAGGAAGTCGAGAGAGAGACACTGGCTCTGCGTATAGTTGTTGGCCAGCACCATGTCGCAAACGTCATCTTCAACTTCCTGCAAACGAAGGTTGCGGGTTCTCTCTGTCTTGATAACACCGCTTTCACGTAAGGTCTGGAAGAATATCTTCAGATTAACTTCATGATCGGAGGTATCAACACCTGCAGAGTTATCAATCGCATCAGTATTAATCATGCCACCACAGAGGGCATATTCGATGCGACCTGGTTGAGTCAAACCAAGATTACCGCCCTCACCGATCACCTTGGCTTTTACTTGCGGTGCGCTGACACGTAAATTGTCATTGGCACGGTCACCAACGTCAGCGTTCTTTTCATTGGAAGACTTGATGTAGGTACCGATACCACCATTCCAAAGCAGTTCAACCTCGGCGATCAAGAGACGCCGAATCAACTCCTCACCTTCCATAGTGGAATGTCGGACACCAAGCCATTTCTTTATCGCAGACGAAAGCGGAATATTCTTGGAAGCTCTTTCCCAGACGCCACCACCAGTGGAGATCAGACCAGCATCATAGTCAGCCCAGGTCGAACGAGGCATATCGAAAAGTCTTTTACGCTCCTGCCACGATTTGGCCGGATCGGGATCTGGGTCGAGAAAGATATGCATATGATTGAAAGCTGCCAGCAGACAAGTGTGTTTTGAGAGCAGCATGCCATTACCAAAGACATCACCACTCATGTCACCTATGCCAACGACAGTGAAATCTTCGTTCTGAATATCCTTGCCCATTTCGCGGAAATGGCGCTTGACACACTCCCATGCACCGCGTGCCGTAATGCCCAGCTTTTTATGATCGTAACCAACCGAGCCCCCGCTGGCAAAAGCATCGCCCAGCCAGAAGTTATAATCGAGACTGACACTGTTTGCTGTGTCGGGGAGGTGTGCGGTGCCTTTATCAGCAGCCACCACGAGGTAAGGATCTTGATCATCGTAGACCACCAGCCCTGCAGGGCCAACAATCTTTCCGGCGACCCGATTATCAACCAGATCCAGAAGACCACGCATCAGGGTAATATACGCCTGTCGCGAGAGTTCAGCACCTTCTTCCCGGGTCGTAAAAGGTGTTTTGACCACAAACCCGCCCTTTGAACCGACCGGTACAATCAGGGCATTCTTGGTCATCTGTGTTTTCATCAAGCCGAGGACCTCAGTACGGAAATCATCGGGACGATCAGACCAGCGGATACCACCTCGGGCAACCTTGCCGCCACGCAGGTGGATCCCTTCCATCGTTGCCGAATGGACATAGGTATCGTACATAGGTCGCGGGAACGGCATATCAATAATGCCGATGGCGCTGACTTTGAAAGAGAGGAAGTAATCCGGATCATTACGACGCAGAAAAAAGTTGGTGCGTACCGTAGAATCAATAAGATTGAAGAGGCTGCGTAAAATGCGGTCTTCGTTGATGTCACGAATCTGATCAAGCGCCTGAGACAAATCCATACGAATCGGCATCAGCGCTTTTTCCTCACGCTGCATGGGATCCTGCCAGTCTGGATTTGGCTGAAAACGTGCCTCAAAATATCGGTACAGGAGCAATGCAGCCTGTGGGTTATTTATGAGCGCAAACGCAACACGACGCTTGGTAAAGGGGTTGCCAATTTGGAAGTAATAGTTGCGATACGCTCGGAAAACATCAATCTCCTGCCAATCGAGTCCGGTCAACACCATAAGGCGATTAAGGTAATCATCTTCAATGGTCCCTTTACGCAAACCAGTAAGAATCTCCAGAAGATTGTCACGCTGATTAACCAGAGGTTTTGCCTCGGCGACACTATTGCGAATTGCAAAGCTTTTCATATAGACCGTACGACCATCGACTTCGACAAAGAAGTCAACTTCATCAACAACAGCCAATGCCAGATTTTCAAGGAACGGCATCAATTCATTGAGATAGCTTTCTTTGAGACTATAGAATTGCAGACGATAAAACTCCTGGCGCTCCTGGAACGGCCCCCAGAGGTCGAACCCATCTTCACCACTGGCAAGAAGCTGCTCGATAGCGCGAACATCTCTGACAGCAAAGCGGGGGTGAATCAGATCTTTATATTCCTTAGAAAAAGCATTGGCATACTTACGCCACAGCTGCATACCATGGTGACTCTCCTCCCCACGCAGAAGCAACAGACGCAGTTTCTCTTCCCATGGGCGTGACAAATCCGTCAGCACCTTTTGCAAGGCATCTACATCAATCCTGACCTGTTCATCACGTAACACAACCCGGAAATGCAAACTGACATAGTCGGAGTAAAAATGGATCACCCGGGATGAGACATGTTCGGCAGTCAGAAACCTGCCAAGATAAGATTCTATGCGCCGTACTGAATCACGGCTGTAGTAATCGCGAGGCATAATGGCCAAAAGTGTGATTCCACGCAAACTGAGGCTGCGGGTTACAACGAGTTTAACCGATTGTTGACGCTGGAGGCTGACGAATGATTGCACCAATCGGTCAAGTTCCGCATCAGAGAGAAAGAACATCTCCACCTTGGGGAAGGTATTGAATATCTCGACAACCTTACGGTAATCGTAACTCTCGGAATGAACATGTTGACGTTCTAACGCAGACAAGAGCTTGTCCCTTAATGGCGGGATGTTGATAGCCAGTTCATTAACACTATTCTTAGAGAAGAGGCCGACAAAAAGATGCTCAATCTTTTTGTCCTTCTTGTTGGAGTCACGGAAGCCAAGATAGATCAGGTTGTCCTGTTGATAGAGAGGGCTTTCTTCTTCCAGAATTTCAACAACCAGAGATTTTTTTCGTGTGAAGAGTTTCTTTGCCACATCGGTCAACAGAAACGGCTTCTGAGCCTTCCCACTGGGCTTCTGTGCATTTTTACCGCGGGGAATAAGCGATTGCGGCAGCCATCCAACAGGGTCTTCCGCCATTCGAGCTTTTATCGCGCCACCATTAGACGCTGAGATTTCAACAGCCGCGTAACCAAAGCAGATAAAATTGTCGTTCAACAACCATTCCGTAAAAGCCTTTTTATACGTTTTTTTAGTTGCACTCGAAATATTCCTGAGTTTCACCCCAAGGCTTTTGCGCTGACGACCGACTTCCTGAGCTATCCGAAAAACTTTTTTGATATCCTTTTCGATTGTTGTGGTGTCAAGATCACGGACTCCTTCAAACTGAATCAACATGAACGATTCCTGAGCATCACCATCAACCTTTTCTGACAACAGAGTCAGACGGCCATTATTGCGTTGAGCAGTGAGAATCGGATGTGAAATGATCATGGCTCGCTGCGGCAGTCGATGCAGAATGTTTTTCAACGAATCAACCAGAAAGGGGACATCCGGCGTGTTGACCAGCAGGAATGATGAACCGGAGTTTTCCGGCTGAAAGGAAGCGACTATAACCTCTTCGTCGCGACATCGAAGAAAATCGAGAAAGACCTTAAACCATTCCAGCAACTCCTCGCCAGAGCGTTTGAGAAGCACCTGCGAATGGCTGTAGACCAGCAGGGCATCAGCCAACACCGACAGAGACTCAGCATCCTCGCGAGAGGTCATTGTCTCTATATGACGACGAATTTCCGCGATTCTGGCCTGGTGCACCTTACCGAAACTCTTACCGCGTTCTTCTATGATAAGTTCCATTACAGCCTCTCAAGTGTTCGTTGCAATACAAACAATAAGTGTATGAGATGACGAGCACATTTCAAGCTCTTGAAGAGAAAAACAAGGGATAAAGACGATCAATCGACGAGCATCACAATTTCCGCGCCATTACGCAGTTCGGCAACCCACCCTTCGAGAAGCTTCGAACCTTTGGTTTTCTTGAGAAAGCTGACAATTTTATTGCGCGCCTCGTCAATTGTCGGTGGCGACGGGATTTCGTGTTCGGACACCTTGATAAGATGATAACCGTAGGGCGTCCTTACGGGTGGGCCTATTTCGTCGACAATTTGACTGAAGGCTGCATCGGCAAAAGACGGATCAACGTCATCACGGCGGATATAACCGAGCTCGCCACCGCCCGGTGCGCTGGCACAGACAGAATGTAGTTTGGCGATTTCCGCAAACCCCTCTTTTTCCGCTCTGGATTTGAGGGCTTTAGCACGCTCCAGGGCAGTGTCCGGATCATCAGGGTCCAGAGGAAGTAAAATATGGCTGGCACGTACTCGTTCAGGATCGTGTAATTTTTCCGGATATGCGCGAAAAAACTGCTTGATCTCTGCTTCGCTCGGTTCTTCCACCTTTTCAAGCTTACGTGCAGACAGCTGGTCTACCGTGACATCCTTGCGAACCATCCTGAGAAAAGACGTTTCATCCATTCCACGTTCAGCAAGACGTTTCCAGAAATCGGCAGGATTACCCATCATACGCAGGATTCTGGAAGATTCCGCCTCTACTGCTGCTTCGTCTGCGACAAAACCTTCAGACAATGCAGACTGGAAAATCAGCTCACGGGCTACAAGTCTCTCCAATGCCATAGCTCTCAAATCGGCATGTGACTCCTGTGGTACTTCTTCCAGAGTGGCGTGGAAATGTTCTTGCGCCAAACTTTGCATCGCAGCACTGAGGGCTTTTATATCGATGGGCGCACCGTTAACGGTCGCAACCAGTTGATCATCCATTATCGCTCTCCTAAATCATAAGAGCTCAACAAATTAGCCAGAGCTCCGAATTCTTCGATCTTGAGCGTTTCACCACGTCGACGAGGATCTATTCCGGTTTCGACAAAAGCCTTATCTATCACTTCCGCAGACCAACCGGAACCAAGTAAACTATTGCGCAGGGTTTTACGCCGCTGAGCAAAAGCACCTCGCACGACCTTTCGGTACAAGGCCTCATCATGCAACGACAGGCGTGGCTCTGACAGAGGCTCCAGGCAAAGAACGACTGAATCGACTTTAGGCGGCGGATGAAAAGCACCGGGGGGAACCTTAACGACCCTCTCAATATTAAACCAGGGCTGGATGAGAGCAGTCAAGATGCCGTAGTTACGGCTGCCCTCTTCTGCCATCAGACGTTCGCCAACTTCCTTTTGGAACATGAGGACAAGACGGCGAAAAGCATGACGATGATCGAGAACTTTGAACAGAACCTGGCTGGAAATATTGTAAGGCAGATTGGCAATCAGCTTATAGGGAGGAGCCTGCAACAGTTCTTCCCAGTCGAGACGGAGTACGTCGCCGATCTTAACATCAAGATTTTTCTCTTCACGAGCCTCTAAAGCAGCACCGAGGTCACGGTCGATTTCAACAGCGAGCACTGGCAAGCCAGTTGCGAGGAGACGTGAAGTCAATGCACCGGGGCCTGGGCCGATCTCCAGAATTCGGTCGTCTTCCTGAAAATCAGCTGCGGCAATAATACGATCCAGCACATACTGATCGTGCAGGAAATTCTGGCCGAAACGTTTTCTGGGTCTATGGGACATAAAATAATCGCTTTTAAACTGTAAGTTTTTAGGGCTGTAAGGTTATGAATCTTTTAAAACCGTTCCACAATCATACGTTACAGAAGAGTTTTCCACCAAAAGCTATAAGACCTTACAGCAGCCCTTTTTGTTTTTTCGATTTCCGATGCCAATGTCGGCGTGGCCAGCGTGGAATACGCCATTTCTTGACAAGTGGCACCAATTTTAATGTGATGAAATAAGCAAGCGTGCCGAGCACAACCCCGGTCAGGAGACTGCCAACCCAAAGAGGGTACATGATATTCCAACCAAGATTCGCATAAGCCTCCCAGGTAAAGTCCGTAGGTAAACTGACCCGCTCTATATCGAGCAGGATACGTCCAATTTCATATTCGATGGTGTATATAACAGGTGCTGTCACCGGGTTGGTGACCCACACACCCAGCACTGCGGCAAGACGATTTTTGCGAAGCAGATAAGCAAAAAAGATGGCAATCGCCATCTGGAAGCCGAAGGTAGGAGTCATACCGATAAAGATGCCAAGAGCCATGCCTTTGGCGATCTCTTCTGGCAGGCCACGCATACGGACAAAACGCACCAACACCAGCTTAGTTTGTCGAATGAATCCGACTCCACGCCACATCAATCTCAATCACTCCATAATCTGGACAATTTCAGTCTGCACCAATGCTATCGAGCGTCCAGTTAGACACAGCATTGACTGTATTGTCAGCATGCCAGCCATTCTCCAAATAGAAATTTGCCGGCACCCCGAGCATCGCAGCATTATCGCCACAAAGAATCGGACTCGGGAAAAAGACCTTGACGCCGTGCTTCACAGAAAGCTCATCAAACCGGGTTCTTAGCCCAGAGTTGCAGGCCACACCGCCTGCAACAACGATGCGTTCCAAGCCCTCCGCTTCAGCTGCACGCAAGGTTTTGCGAGTCAACACTTCGACCACTGCTTCCTGGAAACTGGCAGCGATATCGGCAGTATGTTGCTCACCAATCGGTTCCTGACATTTATTAACGTACTGCAGAACCGCTGTCTTGATGCCGCTGAAGCTGAAATCGAAGTTTGGCCTATGTAACATTGGACGTGGGAAGGCTATCGCTTCCGGATTGCCAGCCAGGGCCAGGCGATCGATCACTGCCCCTCCCGGATAACCCAGGCCAAGGAGCTTGGCCACCTTGTCAAAAGCCTCGCCAGCAGCATCGTCCAGGGTCTGACCAATAGTCCGATATTTACCTATACCATCAACACGATAGAGATGAGTGTGGCCACCGGAAACCGCCAGGGCCAGGAAAGGGAAATCGGGGGCATCCTCAAGAAATGGGGCCAGGATATGACCTTCCATATGATGCACAGCTGCGAGAGGGATATCAAGCATCCAGGCCATCGCCTTGGCCGTGGAAAGCCCCACCAGCAGAGCACCGATCAAGCCTGGTCCACGGGTGACACCGATGCCTTCGATCTGGTCAATACTCACGCCAGCTTCTTCAAGCGCCGAATTGATGACAACCGAAATCGCCTCGACATGTTTACGTGAGGCCAATTCAGGGACAACCCCACCGTAACGGGCATGGACATCGACCTGGGACGCAATCACATTCGAAAGTATTTCACGACCATCACGAATGACAGCCGCAGCAGTTTCATCACAGGAGGATTCGATACAGAGGACTAGCATAGTTGCTGGGGACTGGAGGCTAGAGGCTGGTTATAAATTTTCAAATCCCCAGTCCCCAGCCGCTATGTCACTGCCTTTAAAGTAGATTTGCTGCCAATTCAGCCAGAGGAGACCTTTCACCCTTGTCCAGAGTGACATGGCAAGCGATGTCTTCACCTTTGAACTTGTCGGCCACATAGGTCAAACCGTTACTGGAGGAGTCGACATACGGGTTATCAATCTGGTAGGGATCTCCTGTCAGAACAATCTTCGTCCCTTCCCCTGCACGAGTAACAATCGTCTTGATTTCATGCGGCGTCAGGTTCTGCGCTTCATCGACAATCATATATTGCTTGGGAATAGAGCGACCACGGATATAGGTCAATGGCTCAATTTCCAGGAGACCAAGATCGACAAGTTCTTTATAACCGCGCTTGCGTTTACTGCCCTCTTCCACAGAGCCAAGCAGCAGCTCGACATTGTCGAAGATCGGTTGCATCCAGGGGGATAACTTCTCTTCGATATCACCAGGTAGATAGCCGATGTCACGGCCAAGAGGGAAGATCGGGCGAGAAACCAGCAAACGGCTGTATTGACCTTCATCGGCGGATTTATGCAGACCGGCAGCAATCGCCAGTAAAGTCTTGCCGGTTCCAGCTTTACCAACCAGGGTCACCAGCTGAACGTCTTCATTCAGCAGCATGTCGAAGGCAAACTGTTGTTCGCGGTTGCGCGGGTGGATCCCCCACAAGCCATCTTTCGGTGCATGCAGCAGCGCCACGGCCTGGCGAAGGGGCCGACTATAACGTGCTAATGCAGTATGTGTGGGATTAACCGTATCGATCAAGGTCAAACACTGGTTGGAGAGAAACTCCTTTTCGAGGGGCAAAAAGCCCTGGTCGTAAAAGAGGTCAATATCATCACGTGAGAGTTGGACTTCTGCGGTGCCAGAGTAAAGTTCGTCCAGCGAAACCTTGTCCGACTCGTAGTCTTCTGCAGTCAGGCCAAGGACATCCGCTTTGATCCGCAGGTTGATATCTTTGGTGACAAAGACGACCGGAGTATCGGAGCGGCTCTTGACATCGAGTGCCACAGCCAGGATCCGATTATCGCCTTGATCCGTGCGTAATTCAGGCGGCAAGCCCTTCATATGCTCTTCGGTATAAAGATCGACACGCAGATAGCCGCCAGTTTCCAACTTCACGCCTTCGATCAGTTTCGCTTTGACACGCAATCCGTCAATGATACGGGAGAACTGCCGCGCATTACGCCCGGTTTCACTGAGTTCCTTTTTAAACCGATCGAGCTCTTCAATCACCGTCATCGGGATGACCAGATCATTGTCTTCAAAACTGAAGAGTGCCTGAGGATCGTGCAAAATCACGTTGGTATCTAGAACGAAGGTTTTTTTCATGAAAGGACCACTCTCCCTGACAACAAATTACCGATCATATTCGTTAATGTGGATCCCTTCCGTAGTGGCCATAAGCTTGATATAAACCATGAAATCACGGCCTGGAATATTGCGTTTACCTTCAACAACAATCTCACCACGTGTATTTAGTGCATAAAGGAGCTCCTCTGGAGACTCGTCAATAATGTATTTGGTATAGACCCGTGTTTTCATCAACTCCTGCCGTGTTACCGGTTGGGTTGGCGGCAAAGAGCAGGAGACCAGAAGGAATGCCGCCAGAACAAAGGCGACAAGAGAATAGATCGTTTTTTTCATACCAACTCCTTAGCGACTACACCTAAAAACGTGTTCAACATTCTGTCGCAATAATCGCACGAATCGCTTTCAGTGCTTTTTTGATATCGTCAGCACTGTTAAAGTAACCGGGGCTGAGACGAACAGTACCCTCGGGGAGGGTTCCTATAGTGTCATGTGCTTCTGGAGCACAGTGCAAGCCAACGCGACAACAGATACCATATTCATGGTCCAAGCGAAAGCCCAGCATTGATGGATCCATATTTTTAACATTGAATGAAAGTGCACCACCATGCCGTGTAGAATCGAGTGGGCCATAAAGTGACAGGCCAGCAACATCACTTAACCCTTCTATCAACTGACTAAGAAGCTTTTGTTCGTGAGCACGAACCGAGTCAAGACCGACACTTTCGATAAACTCCACACCAGCTTTGAGACCCGCCAGGCCGATGGTGTTAAGTGTCCCGCTTTCCAGCCGTTCCGGCATCTCAGTCGGCTGGATTGCGGATTGAGAGAAGTTACCCGTTCCGCCATAAAGTAGCGGGCGTAGCTCCAATCCCTTGCGAACATAGAGAAAACCTGTTCCGGGAGGACCAAGCAGTGACTTGTGTCCAGGAACTGCGAGCAGATCGATCGCCATATCTTCGGCATGAATCGGAAAGACACCGGCGCTCTGCGCGGCATCAACCATAAACAGGATCCCTTGCTGACGACACCAGGGGCCAATCTCATCAATCGCCTGGAGAGTTCCGGTCACATTGGAGCAATGGTTCATAATCAATAGACGAGTGCCGGAGAGACAAGCTTGACGTATCGAATCAGGGCTAACGAAGCCGATAGAATCGGCCATGACGCGAACAACTTCAACGCCCCGGTCGCTTAACTCCCGTAGTGGACGAACCACAGCATTATGTTCCATCGATGTAGTGACAACCCGGTCGCCGGGCTGCAGGACACCAAACAGACCAAGATTAATAGCCTCGGTTGCGTTTGCGGTGAAAGCAATGCGGGTCTCATCGCTGATGCCGAAGAAGCGAGCCACAGTTTCGCGACACTCCATAACCAGACGACCGGCTTGAAGGGAAAGTTGGTGCCCGCCACGACCAGGGTTGGCAGCGTTTTGCCGCAATGTTCCCTCAACCGCTTCGATGACTTGTGACGGCTTCGGAAAAGATGTGGCAGCATTATCGAGATAGATAGGCATTAATTCAGAGTTGACCAGATCAAAACAATTTCTGGGTACTTTAGAGTTTTATCAACGCGGGCCAGAGCACATGAGATCTCGCTCTTTTCCAGACTGATTCAGGTGAAGAGCCAAGCCACGGCAACCGCCGAAGCAGATATCAAGGTCGCAACAGCCTTGGCAGCCCGCTGCAACCTTAGAAATCTGTTCACGCACCGTCATGCGTTCATCACCGGACCAGATATCTTCCAAAGACTGATCAGGCAGTTTGCCAAGTGGCTGTGGCCATGCTGCACAAGGATGAACAACGCCCTTGCTATCGACATGGCTTAGACTGTTACCAGCTTGGCAACCACCATATTCGCCACGACTCTGCTGTTGCCCGGGGGTCATGATCTCCCAAAGGAAAAGATCATGAATCTCCAGCGTTGGTAGTTGGCAAGGATTTTCCATAAAATCCAGCCATATTTTGCGAAAGTCTTCGAGGTCTTGCCAACGCGGCAGATCCGCAGTCAAATATTCTTGAAAGCTATCACCGATAAGGGCGTTTGGCAACTTTAATTTGGTGATCTGATGTTCACTGCAGAAACGCAGTAACTCAGGGATATTACTGAGGTTGTTACGCAATGGTGTTAAGGTGACAACAGGCTCTACCGCCAGTTGACGGAGCGCTACAACAGCGGCATGAAGTCTGTCCGTAGCAACGCCATGATTAATGTCAATAAAGTCTGAAACATCCAGCAGTATTTGACATCCTGCAAGTGGCAGTTGCTTAAGACGCTCCAGCTCCTTTGCGCTACCCCGGCAGGAAATCAGGAGTTGGCAACCGCCGCCCAGGAGTTCCAGCACCTCTTCTATAGCAGGGTGCAACAAAGGACTCCCCTGCAATGTGACAAAGAACACACCGCCATCGGCAATAGAGTCAGCAATAGCAGGCAGACAAGTACTTGCCTGCCCGGTCGCATCGTCAGGGAAATCCCAGGTCAAACGAACCGGGGTATCTAACAGGTCTAGACCCATATCAAAATCACACCGTAAGTTCAATGCCGTTAGCTAATGTCCATCCAGAAACCCAGATGGGCACAAGTGCAGTTTTCGATTTGGAAACGAGCAATTTTTCGCAAGGTCAAGAAAATCAAGCATTTGAGCGGAGGCGTAGTTCTTTACGCCGCACAATCAAATGTGCAGATTGACGCAGAGATTGCGGAAAAGGGCCGTTTCCGGACGAAAACTAGGTAGCGAGTCTTCAGCAAGGGTGAACGTTACTGGAACCAACAACAGCAGGCTTGATGTACTTTTTCATAGTTGTTCTCCTTTCAAGTTAGTGTTGGTGCTCACGAAAATAAAAAGCATCTAACGCAAAGACGCAAAGGGCGCAAAGTTACTCCGATCCTCTATTTCCAACAATGCGGGTCTGGTTGATTAAAGTCACCGGTGGTCGCAAAGGCGCGTGCGGTACAACCGCCCTGACAATCGTCAAAGGCTGAACATCCGGCACATTTGCCAATGGCCTCCTTAGCACGCATTGCTTTGAGAACTGGCGAGTCAAACCAGATCTTCTCGAAATCTTCTTTTAATATATTGCCGACAACAACAGGAATGAAGCCACAGGGGGTAATGTCGCCATTCGGCCGTAAATGTAGTGAAAGCTTGCCGCAGCTACTCCCTTTGACCATGGTTTTCTCCTGATATTCAGGCAGGGAGGCAATCACCGGGTCGTCAAAGGAGATTGTCAGATCATCGGTCTGGTGCTTGACGGCAAGAGCTTCAAGGTAGAATGCCTGCCATTCAGCAGGAGTCAGATCAAGTTCTTCGCGATTTTTAAGACCACGACCGCTGCACTTAAAGTTATGCAGGTAAACCTGAGCAACACCATGCTCGCGAGCCAGATCGAGTAATTCACGAAAGGCCTGGTAATTGATGCGCGAGATCACCGAACTCATGGTGCTCTTCAACCCAACTTTACGCAGGGCGTCAAGCCCACGCACGGCCTTCTCATAAGATCCTGGCATATTGCGAAATGCGTCATGAACCGACGGAACAGAACTATCGATACTGATGCCAACACTTTTAAAGCCGACGTCTTTGAGCCTCTGAGCAGCGGCCTCATCAAGTAGCCAGCCGTTAGTATTCATCGAAACATTCAGACCACGCTTGGAAGCGTATTCAGCGACTTCATACAGGTCCTTGCGGATCAACGGTTCACCACCACCAAAATTGATAAAGGGCACCTGTTGTTCGACCAGGATATCGACCACCCGTTTGATGTCCTGTATCGCCAGTTCCGGGCACTCTTCATCGCGGCTGTAACAGTGCTCACAAACAAAGTTGCAGCGATACGAAAGTGTCCAATTAAATGTCAAAGGTGCAGAAAACATTTCCGTGACTTCAGCCATTGATCAACCAACCTCTCTCTTTTAAATCAGTAACAAACTCGTCAACATCTGACTCAACTTCCCCCTGTTCTACTGAAAACTCTCTGGCCAGCTCTGCGGCAATCGCTGCAAGCGTCTGTTGCCCATCACACTGTTGCCAGATCAAGCCACCGACCAGATTAAGCTGATGCATCATACCTGATTGCAGCAGGATCACCGTGCCACTGTCGTCAACATCTTCACCAGCTTCCAGAGCCTTGAGCACTTCGGCCTGACGACGTTTCTCAACCCGCCAGACAATATCGGGGTTACGTAGAGGATTATTCACAATTCATATCCTTTCAACACTGATAAGCCCCTTAAAAGCATCAAACGATGGGACACGGATCAAATCTGATAAACACTGATCAAACTAAAACAAAACCGAAACGATTCAACACAACCTGAAGTGCTAGCAAATCTGTCTGTCATCCTCGAATGATTCTATCGGGGATCCATGCTTTAAAGGCTGGATTCCCGATTATACCCTCGGGAATGACACCTTTTTTATTGTGTTGCATGGCTACACAAAACCTTTCTTCAGCCGCTATCAAAATCTATGAAATCTAGAAAAAGTGTGACTTTCCAGGTCAAAACCACTTGATAGATTTTCATCGCGGCTAATTTATCTTTGTTTGAAACGGTATAACAATAACCACTAAGCCCTTAAGCAGTTCGATCACGAAAGAGCAAACTCATAACAAGCACAAAAGCCAACCCGACAAGAACAGAAATTTTACCGGACATAGAGACACCGGCTGCTGTGGCAGCAATCCCCCAGGACTGGACCAGACCACCACCGAGCAACATACCGATGACAGCCAGACCAGCATCGGCATCACCCTCCCCGGCCTTGATCAACTGGCGGAAAGGACAGCCACCGATCAGGACAGAAAGCCACCCGACCAAAAGCATGCCCAGAAAGCTCCAGAGATATTCAAGGTGCGCGCCCGGCTGTCCATAGAGGCCGAAGTTAAAACGTCCCATCGCCAGATTGGTTGCAAAAGCACCGGCCAGAAAAGCTAACAAGCCCCAGAACAGCGGGCTGCGGCTACCCATCAACATGCCATCGCGGACGCTGCCGGTAATACAGAAACGGCTGCGTTGAGCAAGAGCACCAAGGGTTAGACCGACGGCCAACGAGATCAGCAAAGGAGCGTGTTGAGCTGCGCTGCCGCGATCGGAAAAGAGAATAAAAGTCGGACGAGCAAGCAGAAAGACCAGCAGCAGGATAAATCCAGCAGGCACCAACATGCCAGTTGCACCACGTTCGTCTTCGGCTCGTCCCAGATCAATGCCTCTGGCCAAGCCCTGCAATCCGATCCAGACACCAGCCACCAAACCGATGAGACCTGCGACAGAGGTGATATCTCCAGCTGTCAACCTGAGAAAAAGTTTGATCGGGCAGCCAATAAAAACCGCACTGCCAACGATCAGAAAGACACCAGAGACAAGCCGTGCAAGTGGTGCGCTGCCCCCACGCGAACGGAATTCACGAAAAAGTGACGCGCACAGAATTGAACCGAGCACGAAACCAATCAACTCCGGTCGCAAGTATTGCATGCGCTCGTTATCATGCAAACCGAGCGCTCCCGATGAGTTTTCAATAAAGCAGGAAACGCAAATCCCACTGTTCTGAGGATTTCCCCAAACAGCAAGCATCACGCCGAGAATACCAAGCCCGGCACCCGCTGCTACAACGACCCAGAAATGACGGTCACGCAAGGTTGAACTCATTCGCAGCCTCCGGCAAGACGACTCTGCAGATAATAACCATCTTTCAATACTTGCGCGAGAGTGCGGTTCTCCGGCTGCACACGTAGTCGATCACGAATCAGCGGCAGGCTTTCTGAGACAGCAGCTTCAATCAATGGCCGTTGGCTCAAGGGACTTGCGGAATCAACATAATCAGCGTTGTGTTTTACTGCAGAGGCAAGCTTGCTTATGGCACGGTCAAACTGCCCCATGCGCAACATAATATCGCCACTTAACAAATCATTATGGGCTTCACCCGGTAAAGTCCGGCTCAACTCTTCCAATTTAAGGAGGGCATCAGGCAAGGCGCCGCTATCGCGCAAGGTGATAACGGGAGTGTAGTGCCGTTTAATATAAGC
>PVMK01158088.1_pt1 | contig 22220 bp, 20 predicted proteins | sample 1853481 | NCBI WGS metagenome assembly PVMK01 (sample SAMN08533507, study PRJNA380276) | Marine sediment metagenome, whole genome shotgun sequencing project.
GGGCGCCAGTGCATCCTAAGTCACGAATTTTACCAGGAAATGTAGAACGATATCGTTGATGAAACCGGGAATAAGTGAGTAGAAGGCTCTCATCATTAATATGTTTTTGTTCTGATACGCAAATTTCTTCTTTTTTCAAATAGGCTTTTTGTTCGGCTTGGGCATGAAAAAGATCTCCGGTTGCCGGCATATAAAATGCACCGAAAATGGGCCAGAAATTCTCAATAAGCGCCAGAGACATCCCCCAGATAGGAATTCCTGCCTGGAAATTTGCCACGCCATCCAAAGGGTCAAATATCCACAGATAACGCGTTTCATCATGGGTATACTCCTTGTCGGCCTGGTCATTTTTAAATACCTGTTGTTCGGGAAAGCGATCATTGAGCTGGTCTTGAAAAAATTCCATTAGATGATAATCTGCCTCGGTGACCAACTCCTCATCAAATTTTATTTTAGGGTCACCTTTACCATAAAAAGCAAGTGCTTCCTCTCCTGAACGACGGATGGCTTCCATGGCAAATTGGGTCAAGTCTTTAATCCCATGACGTTTTGAAGTGGCCATTCTCCCTCCTTAAGTTAAGATGTATTCGACGGATAAAGCGGATCTATTCTGTCGTCTGCCTGGATGAGCAGCCAGGATAAATCCCCGGGCTGATAGCAGTGAGTCTCGAAAAATTTTATAATCTGTTGAGAACAAAGAAGTTTTATGAAATATTAATATTAGCCTTGCGTAGGGAATACTCGCATGGTGGAATAGTGGAATGTTGATATTAAAAGGAATTTTCCAACCTTCCAAAGCCATTATTCCAGCATTCCAATTGCGAGGGAAGCGAGCTAAGTTCAAATGGCTTATGGGCACACATTAAAAACAAAATATAGGTTAAAATTCTCCCAGTGGCCTGTTAAACGTATAGTTGACAGGATCCATAATTAATTTCTGAGATGCATATTTAACGTTTCCACCCAATGCGGAAAAGGGGAGTGATACAACAAATAGGGCGGAACCCACGACAACGGAAAGGAGCCCAATAGGCCTGGCAAATAATAAATCTGCTGCCATAGCCCCTGCATCTATATCTTCTTTATTGGTATGGGTGCCTGCCAAAGCGGAAGTTCCAAATGGGATAAAAACCAGGGCAGTAACTAAAACAAAAATGATGGATCGTTTTGCGATTTTATGCATACTTTCCTCCTTTAGATAAATGATGAATTCGTAAAAAATTGAATTCATCAAGTGTTTGGTGTTTAGTATTTTGTGTTTTGTTTAAAAATATATGCTGAGATACCAGGCTGTTAGAGCCCCAAATACGAAACACCCCCGTAAAAAGTTAGCTTCTCTGACTTTTTACGAGACCATCAATTTACTCTAATGGATCTTAAACAAATCATCATTGTTGTCTGAAACACATCGAAATTTCACAGATATTTTCATAGTACACCGTAAAAAAAAGCAGGACCTGTGTCAAGGGAAAAGCACCGGCATTTTAAACCTATATCGTTTTGAGAAACCAGAACTCAATAAATGACATCATCACCACGTTATATTGAAGTTGCAGTGGCCCTTCCGGTATACAACACGTATACGTACCGTGTTCCGCAAAGTCTTTTGGAATTTGTATCGATTGGAAAAAGAACCCTGGTTCCTTTTGGTCGGCGAGTGGTAACCGGCTACATTCTCGATGATACGAAAAATATTCGTCATGATAACATAAAAACCATTTTAGATATCCTGGATGAAAAACCGCTTTTCCCTGCGTCGATGATTTCCTTTTTTAAATGGACGTCTGATTATTATATTCATCCTATTGGAGATGTTATTAAATGCGCGCTTCCCGGAGGGCTGAATCTGTATGATTTTACTACCTTGTCCATTACGGCCGAAGGTGAAGCAGCACGTGTTGAAAAATCGATTACACCTTTGGAAAGCCAAATTTTAAATCAGCTAAAAACAAGGCCCTGTCGATTTAAGGATCTTGATAGGCATTTTAATGAGCATATTCCAAAGGCACTACTTCAATCCATGGAACAACGAGGGTTAATTATTCTCAAACGTGAACTCAAAGGCGGATCAACAAGGACCAAGATGGAACGTTATGTATCATTAACCAACGCTGACATCCCATTGATCAAGCTTTCAGATGCACGAAAAAAAATCATTGAATCGATTAAAAATCAAAGTGAAATTTCCGTAAAAAAATTAAGCGCGCTGGTTCCATCTGCTCCGAAATTGATTAAAATACTTGAGAAGGCCGGCTATGTGACGATTTTTGAAAAAAAGATGTATCGGGATCCTTTTGGAGAGCCGATATTACCCGACAAGGCCCACCAGCTAACTAAAGAGCAAAATCATGTTATTTCTACCGTGAATAAATCATTGGGCCGAAAATTTACAACCTACCTCCTTACAGGGGTTACCGGGAGTGGAAAAACCGAGGTTTACATGCAGATTGCAGCAATCGCAGTAAACAAAGGGTTGTCAGTTCTGGTCCTTGTCCCTGAAATCGCACTAATATCCCAGATAGAACGGCGATTCCGAGCTCGATTTGGAGACTGCGTTGCTGTCCTTCATAGCGGGCTTTCTCCCGGAGAACGATATGATCAGTGGATACGCATCTCGCGTAAAGAAGTGAATATTGCCATCGGCGCAAGATCAGCCATCTTTGCACCTTTTACGGATCTTGGCCTTATTATCGTGGATGAAGAACACGATACATCCTATAAGCAAGAAAGTGGCCTGAAATACAACGCAAGGGATCTTGCCATCGTTCGAGCAAAGTTAAATGATAGCGTTGTTCTGCTGGGGTCTGCCACGCCCTCTTTGCAGTCGTACCACAATGTGACAACCAAAAAATATAAAGAAGTTACCCTAACAAAACGGGTTGAGAAACGACCGCTTCCAGAAATCACTGTTATTGACCTACGAAAAAGCAGAGATGTCAGGGGAGTGCGGCGTTTTATTACTTCGGAGCTGCACCATGCTATGGAAACAACGCTTAAGCGAGGTGAGCAGGTTCTTCTTTTCCTGAATCGCCGAGGTTTTGCCAGCTTTCCGGTTTGCTCCGTCTGCGGTCAGGCAATACAATGCAAAAATTGTGATATTTCTCTTACCTTACATCAGAGGGCCAATGCCTACAAATGCCATTATTGTGGCTTTTCACGGGCATCCGTATCAAATTGTACCCATTGCGGATCTTCTAAAATCATGTTGTTGGGCCTTGGCACCGAAAAAGTCGAAGAAACGATTAAAGCGATTTTCCCTGACGCGAGGGTCGCTAGAATGGATCGTGATACCACCCGACGTAAAGGATCGATTCATAAGATTCTCAAGGACCTGAGAAATCAGTCCATCGATGTTCTCGTTGGAACTCAGATGGTTGCCAAAGGCCATGATTTTCCAAACATCACACTGGTCGGCATTGTTTGTGCCGATCTATCCCTCAACTTCCCGGATTTTCGAGCTGGAGAACGGACATATCAGCTTTTGGCTCAGGTTGCCGGAAGAGCCGGCCGGGGGGAGGTACCGGGTCGGGTTATTCTCCAAACTTACAATCCCGATCATTTCAGCATTTTATCTGCTACGAAACAGGATTTTATAAGTTTTTACAACGCTGAGATTGGTTTTCGAAAAAATTTGGATTATCCGCCATTTTCAAGAATGGCTCAACTGAAAATCTCAGGAAAAGACAAAGAAAAAACCCGGCAGCATGCACTCAATGTAGGGGATTTATGTAATGAACTTAGAAGAAAGCAACCTTCTTTTTTAAAATCCCTGGAGGTATTGGGTCCCATTGAAGCTTCACTTTCAAAGATCGCAAAACAATATCGGTGGCAGATTCTTTTAAAAAGCATGAGCGTTAAACATCTACACCAGTTTCTTCACAAAATATGGTTCGAAAATAAAAATATTATCAGCAACCGCTATGTTAACGTCGTTCTGGACGTTGATCCCTTTTTTATGATGTAGAATGACCGCCGCAACAGCTAACTGTCTGAATTCGATAGCTTTCCATTGGTAATTATCAGGTTGATAAGCGGTTATTTGTTGATATGATTAATGTAGTTTACGATAAAACAATAAGATGATTCGGGAGGCAAGTCGGAACATGCTGAAGAAGCCGTTGAAAAAACATTTTGGATTCAATTCATTTTTAAAGGGTCAGCAAGACGTTGTCCGGAAAGTTCTGGAGCGTCAATCCGCGGCAGCCATCTTTCCGACCGGTGCGGGCAAATCACTTTGCTATCAGTTACCGGCCATGATGCTCCCCGGTATGACACTGGTTGTATCTCCCTTGTTGTCCTTGATGAAAGATCAACTCGATTTTTTGCTGGAAAGCAATATCCCTGCCGCGCGTTTGGATTCAACCCTTCAAAAAAACGAATATAATGCGATTCTCGAAAGAGCCAAAAATAATGAATTAAAAATTCTAATGATTTCGGTCGAACGGTTTAAAAATGAACGATTTCGCTTCCATCTGGAAAAGATGAACGTTACCCTGTTGGTTGTTGACGAAGCGCATTGCATCTCCGAGTGGGGGCATAATTTTCGACCGGAATATCTGAAACTACCTGATTATCAAAAGGAATTCAAAATTGAGCAAACGCTGTTGCTCACCGCGACCGCTACTGAGCGAGTAATCGACGACATGTGCGCTAAATTCAATATTCTTAAAGACCATGTATTTGTTACCGGCTTTTATCGCGAGAATCTCTTTTTGCAAATAACGCCCATAGCCACACCTGAAAAAAAGAACCGCGTGCTTCAAAGAATCCGTGAAAACCCCAAAGCTTCGACCATTGTATATGTTACCCTGCAGAAAACGGCTGAAGACGTCTCGGGTTTTCTTTGCGCAAATAACATAAATGCGCATCCTTATCATGCCGGGATGGAAAACGAAAAGCGGGAGCAGATTCAAAATAAATTCATGGGTGGGACCCTGGCCTGTATCGTTGCAACGATTGCATTCGGAATGGGAATCGACAAAAAGGACATCCGAAGAATCATTCATTATGATTTGCCCAAATCGATTGAAAACTACAGCCAGGAAATCGGACGCTCCGGGAGAGATAAAAGGCCCGCTTTATGCGAAGTTTTAGCCAACAGGGACAACATTCATATTTTAGAGAATTTTATTTATGGCGATACGCCGGAGAAACATTCGATCTTCCAATTGCTCCGGACCATAAAAGAAAATAAAGGCTTTATCTGGGACATCAAAGCAGTAAATCTTTCAAATGACCTGAATATCAGAATTCTTCCCCTAAAAACATTACTGGTTTATCTTGCAATGAAAAAAATTATTCGACGCAAGTTGACCTATTTTGAGGAATATTCTTTCAAATACCACACAGAGCCGACAAGCATCATTCACAGTTTTGAAGGGGAAAGAAGGCAGTTTGTTACAGCGGTCATGAATCATTGCCATACCAGGAAAATATGGACAGATGTCGATATTCAGGCAATCCTTAACAGTTACAGTACGGATCGGCAGCGGATTCTCGCCGCATTGGAATACTTTGATGAGAAGGGCTGGATTGAGCTTCAATCCAGGCAGGCAATAGAAGTGTACGACATTTTGACGCAAGCATTTGATATCGCGGTCATGGCTGAAAAAATGTATGCCTTGTTTAAAAAGAAGGAGGGGCTTGAGATTCAAAGAATCCACAACATGGTAAGTTTTTTTGAAAGCGATGCATGTATCAGCAAACAGCTTGCCGAATATTTTGGAGAACATCTTGAAAAAGAACGCTGCGGGCATTGTTCCTTTTGTAAACGCGGGAAAGCGGTTTTGCAACACACGACCGAACTAAAACCTCTTTCCCATTTTGATTTAAAACGATTACGGGTGAATTTATGGAAGCTGTGGGCGAGCAGTTTAGCGAGGCAAATTTAACGAAGTTTCTTTGTGGTATTTATACGCCTGTCTTCTCGAAATTGAAAATAAAGAAACTACCGTATTTCGGTATTCTTGAAAATTATCCCTTTTTGGAAGTAAGGGCCTGGATTAAGGATAATATTTTGCCTGAAAAGCTTATCCATGGTGAAATACTCACTGCGGATATCCATCAATAACACTGATAACAATCCCCAAAAACAGCAGAAATATCTTCAAGGAATTTTACAATTCCCAACTGGGTTATTTGGTTCGGACTTACATTGTTTTGGTTTGTTCTATATGCTTACCACGTGTACTTATGATAATTTATGTGCATTATGCTTCATATGGCAGAGCGAATTGCACGAAGTAAATACAAAATTATAAGGATAAATCAAAAAGTTCAGTTGCTTTTTTGACAACTTCCAATGGAAACATGCGCAGTTTAGATGCATCAAATCGGTACTGCGGTAAATGTTCAACGACCAGCTTCCCCACGGCTATTGCTTGTCCCCTGTCACGTTGCTTTTTAACCGGTTCACGATCGTCTTGGCTGCTTAACCAAAATTTGTACAACGCAAAGGCACGAGGGTCAGGAACGATCATCGGTGCAGGCATGCCGTCATCCCCGATGACGATTTGCGCAAATTTTGGTGAAGAGATTAACCAATGCAGATTTCGGATTTCAACAGCTTCCAGGTCGCCGGAACCGCCGAACCGTATGGGCTCCTTTTGCATGACCTTTTTCGGCAAGGGCTTAATAAGGTCGACCATATATCCGTCTCGGTTGACCGCCCGAAAGTCTCCTGAACGGATAGCCTCAAAAGACCGGTCAGCTTTTCGAATGATGCCGAGTAGACCGTCAGGTTTATTATCTGAATCTGTGACCAGCGTAAGTTTACGCCGGGTATCCCATAAAATATCCACGTCTTTGGTCGACATCATGGGACTGTCGAAAAAAACACCTGCCGCAGCTTCATAAGCATACATTGCGTTAGTGCCGATTACGATTACATTGCGACCGAAGATATTGTGCTGGTCCAGCACCTTTAAAATGCCGGTTACAGTCCTGGGGACCCTTTGGATCAGGGCAGCCTTGCAGAACCGGGCCTGTTCCTTAAGACGATCTTGCAAGGAAGACAAACGGTTTTTGGCCTGCTGCTTGGCCAGTCGAAAATCAGTCAGAATTTTCTCCGTTTTCGGCGATCGTGGCCCCAGGCTTTTCCCATAACCATAACGATCATGTGATCTGAAGAGATATTCTCGGCCTTTTGCTTTTTTCCAATGCATGCCGCCCTTGAGGGATCGATTCTTGTGAAGCGTGGCTGCAAAGGCATCGTATAGCTGAACAGTATCAATGAAAACACGACGCTGGTTGTCTCTCATCTCCCTGTAAAACATAAGATTTTCCTTCAACAAGCTGTTGATTGGTTATTGAAGGAAAACCGAAAACAGATTGACTCCGAATTTTATTTAAAGCCCAAGAAAAAAGTTTTCCTTCAGAATATAAATGTTTGCATATTGAAGGAAAACACCATTATTGTCAAGCGTTTAATGTTTGATGGGGACTTCCGTGCGGAGTGTGCTTTAACAGATGTTGGTGGAGAAGAGATCGATCCCGGCCTTGATGATGGCCAAGAAGGTAAGAGTTTTACAATGGTGCTGCTCAAAAGAAAAATGTTTGAAAAGCACTTGGCTGACCACGTAGCTGGCCCTGCATTTGATTTGGCAGAAGATCCGATTGAAATAGATGGCGAAGCATGAAAATTTTCCTTTAATCTGCGGACCAATTATAATAAACTTCAAAAAATTTTTTACTTCCTAATTCAGACATCTCCTGAAGAATCCAAAATTTTCCAGATTTTATCGGGTTTGCGCGATTTGTACTTTTTCAGCATGGAAACATACCGGTCATTGTCAAAAGGTTTCTGATGTTTCATGGTATCAAACATCATGGGAACCAGAATGGCGCCGATCAGGTGAATCGTATCGTGATGGGAGCATTTCTTTTTGCGCATGGCATTGTAAAACTGGAGCACTTCAATGGGGTCTCTTGCCTCAAGTTGATTTTCGATGATGGTATGGATATTTATGTGCATAAACGGATTGACGTCGGTGTCCGGATCAAACTCCCTGTCATGCAGAACGTCTGCGAACTCAAATACATTGAAAAACTCGTCTTCATGCATCAGCATGCTTCTGCCAAACGCCTGTCCTCGTCATCCAAACCGTCCAGATCATTGTTTTTCGCTTTTTCCCAGAGAAAATGGAGATGCTCGCGGTTTGCAGACCTGAACAGTTTAAGATCCTGGCCTTTCATAGTTTTTCTCCTTCTTAATAAGATCTGAGAGCAATCGATCCTCTGCCCCATATAACCCTTCATTGCAAAAACAAGATATCCTGTCAACACAATGGTCATGTGTTGAATTGCCAATGCTGTTCTTTACATATGCTCTTATTGACACCATGCTCCTGATAGCTTATTCTTTTCGGAATTTAAAACTTGAGTTTGATAATTATATAGTATAGGAATTTCCTTTTTTGGACACAGATAAACACAGATTGTCAAGATTCTTAAATTGCAAAATAACAATATTATCTGTGTATACCTGCCCGCTTGTGCCTCACCCGTCCGCCATCGGCTTCGCCTCAGGCGAATGCCGGGCGGGCATGGCAGGCGGGTCTGCGAAAATCTGCCTGCCCCGTAGCTCCGGAAAATGGTACTGGGGCGCCCTATTTAACTTGTATATAGCATAAGCGTACACAATGAATCGAGAATTGAATGTTGTTGTGATGCCAAATGGCTCACTGACAACAGAATGGATCGAAACAAAAGAAAACATAAATAAAAGCACCCAGTTGCTTCAACAAGAAATTTTCAATAGGTTTACCGCTGATGCCCATGCTGGTCTTCTTCATTTAGGTTTTTGTGATAAAACCATAGCCCTTGGTCCTTCCCTTGAATACTGGCGAAATTTTGCGGGGAAGTTTACCCGGGAACTGAGCCGGACACCTGAACTGGAAACCTTTCGCCATAAAGCCAACATTACCGTTGATAAAAACCAGCTCATTAAATTTGCAGACAGCGCCCCTTTGATGCCAGGCTCCGAATACATTAGCGCTGAATCGCTTGAAACTGTATGGTCAAAACTGAATACTGCATTTAATCAGGCGATAAAATCATATAAAGGAACCGTTGAAGAATTTATCCGCGCGTATAGTCCTGATGTGCATCTGGTGGGCCGGGTATTTTTTCATCTGGTTGAAAATAAAGACAAAGATTATCCCTTTGCGTTTTTGGCCACGTATTCGACCCGGCTGAACAAACAGGGAAAATCAAAGCACCTGCCCCTTAATTATGCATTAAAAGAATATGAAAAGGAAAAGGACAAATTGTTGGAACTGCTGGCAACCGTTCATCTTGCTGCCAGAAAAAGCTTGTTTTTATCCAATCTTCTTAACAGCGGAGAACTGTTTCACCCTTTGTCCTGGATACCGGAGCAAGCTTTTTCGTTTTTAAAGGACGTCACAACTTATGAAGCCTGCGGCATATTGTGTCGCATTCCGAATTGGTGGAAGGGAAAACCATCCAGGTTGGGAATCAATATCAGTATCGGCAACACAAAACCGTCATTGGTCGGTATGGATGCGCTTTTGAATTTCGATGTGCAGCTGAATCTTGGAGATACCGCTATTTCAGAAGAAGAGGCGAAACGACTCCTGCAGGAATCAGAAGGGCTTGCCTTTATCAAAAACAAATGGGTGACGGTGGATCCTGACAGGCTGAAACAGACCCTGGATGCATATGAAAAAGCAAAAAAGATGATGGCAGAACAAGGCTTGAGTTTGAAAGATGCCCTGCGATTACAGCTAAATCCTGGAAAGCTGCTGGATGTTGATGCTGCTGCTGAAATAAACTGCAGTGTTTCAAATGGGAAATGGCTCGAGTCGGTCGTTAAAAAATTGCTCAACCCGGATTTGATTTCTTCACAAAAACCCGGCAAAGCGTTTAAAGGTACGCTAAGAAAATATCAGCAAAACGGTTTGGACTGGCTCCTTTTTTTACACTCTTTTTCCTTTGGCGCCTGCCTGGCCGATGATATGGGGCTGGGCAAAACAGTCCAGGTGCTCGCCTTTTTGAATATTTTGGCATCCGGATATAAAAAATCAAGCTCAAATCGTCAAGCCAGCCTCCTGGTCATACCCGCTTCTCTTATTTTCAACTGGATCAATGAAATACGGCGTTTTTCTCCTGACCTGAAGTATTTTGTGGCACATCCCGGTTCAAATTCAGAGGCAAATGCACACGTAAAAAACAAAACTGCTTTGAATGCATCCGATCTGGTGATTACAACCTATGGACTGGTTCAAAAATACAAATGGCTTCAATCCCATTCGTGGAACTATATCATTTTAGATGAAGCCCAGGCTATAAAAAACCCGGGGACCAAACAGGCCAAGGCCGTGAAAAGCCTCAACTGCTGCAACCGAATCATCATGACCGGAACTCCGATTGAGAATCGATTGGCAGACCTGTGGTCTTTATTTGACTTTTTAAATCCCGGGCTATTGGGCAATGCCAAAGAATTTAAGCAGTTTTCAAAAAACATAGGCCGCGATCATTCGGGCTATGCCGGGTTGCGCAAGCTTATAAGCCCTTATATCTTAAGACGGTTGAAAGCCGACAAATCGGTAATATCCGATCTGCCGGACAAGATAGAGATGAAAACCTATGCCACGTTGAGCAAAAAACAAATTCTGTTATACAAAAAGTTGGCCGATGATATTAAAGAAACTATTGATCACACGGAAGGAATTCAACGCAAGGGTATTATCCTGGCGTCCCTGATGAAATTCAAACAGCTTTGCAATCACCCGGATCAATATCTGGGCACCGACCAATTTGACGAAAATGAAAGCGGCAAATTTTTAAGGCTAAGGGAAATTTGTGAAACCATATATGAAAAAAGAGAGAAAGTTCTGGTGTTTACTCAATTTAAGGAAATGACTCAACCACTGGCTGAATTTTTAGAAGGTATTTTTGAGCGAAACGGTCTGATTTTGCATGGAAGTGTTCCGGTTGGTAAAAGAAAAAAAATTATTGAGCAGTTTCAAAGTCCTGCATACGTTCCGTTCATGGTGCTGTCTTTAAAAGCCGGTGGCGTGGGATTGAATCTGACGGAAGCCAACCATGTCATTCATTTTGACCGCTGGTGGAACCCTGCGGTAGAAAACCAGGCTACCGACCGGGCCTTTAGGATTGGGCAGAAAAAGAATGTTGTTGTCCACAAGTTTTTAACCAAGGGCACCGTTGAAGAACGAATCGATATGATGCTGGAAGAAAAGGCTCGTCTGTCGCATGACGTTATTGCCGCTTCCGGCGAGTCCTTGATAACCGAAATGAAAAACGAAGAATTGATGGACCTTTTTAAACTTACATTATAAAATCGCTGCTAATTAAACGAAGAGGTGACAAATGTCATACTGGGGTTATCCACGTTATGTACCTGTTGGAAAAAAAAGAGCCAAAGCAGCCAAAAAGTTAAAACAACTTAAAAAGAAAAATCCTGCCATTAAGCCGATTATCATTGAAGGAGGGACGATTGCCAGAACCTGGTGGGGGAAATCATGGAATCATAATCTGGAACGGTATGCGGATTACAGCAACCGTATCGGTCGTGGCCGCAGTTATGTTCGTCATGGCGCGGTGCTGGACCTTCAAATCAGTCCCAGGCGGGTCGAATCCCTGGTTCAGGGCACAAGATCAAAACCATACACGGTCATTATTAACATAAAAGGGATAAAGAAAAAAATCTGGCAAAACATGAAGACGGCCTGTGCCGGTAAACTGGATTCATTGCCGGAACTTTTGGCTGGAAAGTTTCCCAAAGCGCTGGGTGAAATATTTACTACCCGGGGACAGGGATTGTTTCCGTCACCGGAAGAGATTGAATTTAATTGCAGCTGCCCGGATTGGGCCTATATGTGCAAACATGTGGCCGCCACCCTCTACGGTATCGGCGCCCGTCTGGATGATTCCCCGAGCCTGTTTTTCAAGCTCCGGAAGGTCAATATAGATGATTTGATACAACAGGCCATAACAGATCAAAGTTACAAGTTGTTGAAAAAGGCGGAAAAAACAAGCGGCAGAATGATTGCGGAATCGGATCTTTCCGGTATGTTCGGTATTGATATGGAAGAACATATCGATTTTGATCTGCCGAAAAGCGGCAAAAAAGTGTCCAGCGGCAGAAAAACCTCTCGAAAAGCGGCGAAGCCGGCCAAAACCAAATTGACAAAAAGAAAACCCGAATTGAAAACAGGTGCAAAGAAAAAAGCCGGTGGAACTTCATCTGAAAAGACCGGGTTGAGAAAAACCACAAAATCATATGTTGTCAAAACACGCAAAAAAAGGCCGGATAAAAAGAAAATTACAGGGCTCACAGATACTGCGCAGATTCTTAATATTATCAAGCGATCAAGAAAAGGCGTTGATGTCGCAATTCTGAAACAAAAGACCGGTTTCGATGAGAAAAAAATCCGGAACATGATCTATAAAGCTCACAAAGAGGACATCATCAGGCGAGTAGGACGGGGAATCTACCTGGGAACGAAACATCGCAGATGATATTAAGTGAAAAAGTGGCCACTTGACATTCAAAAAGATGCAACTTAAATAAAATGTTGTATCGATTTGGCCCTTTAAAAAAAATATCGCACGACGGACTAATTTTTTAGAGGATCTTACATATGAAATTTAAAACTTTTTCCTTCTTTGCTCTCGCATTTTGCATCCTTTTTTTTACCAACACCTCATTTAGCATAGAAAGCAACGCCTCGAATTCGCCATCTGCCCTTTTCCCTGAAACCCGTTTCGAATTTAAGCCCGTTGTCGATGGTGTCAATGTAACCCATTCATTTATAGTGAAAAATAAAGGACCGGCTCCATTAAAGATCGAGAAGGTTAGGACCGGTTGAGGGTGTACCACTGTCTCTTATACGAGGCAAATCCCTCCGGGCGACGAGGGAAAAATAGTCATTAAGGTCAACACATTAGGCTATGGTGGAAGAACTTTAACCAAAAGAATAACCGTCAAAACCAATGATCCAAAGCAATCCATATTTTATCTGACCATTATGGGCCGCGTTGATAAATTTGTCACCATTGTACCCAAAAGAGTAACGTTGCGCGGTTTGGTCGGAAATCCGATAAAAAAGACTATTCGGATCATACCTGAAAAAAAATATCCATTTAAAATCGTCGAACACACCCTTAATCACGGCAATAATATCAGCTATGAGCTAGAGCAAGTTAAACTTGCAGAAGGGATAGAATATGTTTTGACGGTCGAGAATTTGAAAAATGTAGTAGGTAATTATCACAATACCATTTCTTTAAAAACAGATAGTAAAATACAACCGTCAATTAATATCCGCGTTAACGGCTATATTCAGGACAATCAGCCCAAATAAAATCGTGCTACGATTTTATGAAACTCCCGCAGTCAAGACTGCGGGATAAGATTGGCGAATCTATGAAAAATATCATCGTTGTCGCTTTTGATTGTGACGGTGTCATGTTTGACACAACAAAAGCGAATATCACTTATTATAACAACATCTTGGAACATTTCAATCGACCGCTTATGACACCGGAACAGTTTGCTTATTGCCATATGCATACCGCTGATCAGTCGATTTCGAATCTGTTTAATGATGAAGACAGTTACAAGGCAGCACAAGCTTATCGCAAAAGCATGAGTTATCTGCCTTTTTTAAAATATATGGAAATGGAGCCCTATCTGAAGCCTTTGCTTGAAAAGCTCAGACCTCAATATAAGACTGCTGTAGCCACAAACCGATCCGACACCATGAATCGGGTTCTCAGCGAACACGGTTTAACAGAATATTTCGACCTTGTTGTCAGTTCCAGTGACGTAGAGCGCCCTAAACCTTATCCTGATCCCTTGATTAAGGTTCTGGAACATTTTAAGATAAAACCGTATCAATCGATTTATGTGGGAGATTCGGAACTCGATCAAATAGCTGCAAAGTTGGCGGACATACCCTTTGTTGCTTACAAAAACCGACCCCTCGTTGCTGACTATCATATAGAAAGTTTGCAAGAGATCGAAAAAATTCTCTCGCTTTAGAGAAACTGTAATTTTGTGGGTGTTTATCGAAGGAAAGCATGCCATAGCAAGGTTTGCCCAACGCTATCAAGATCCGAATGCCATTGACATCGGAGAAAAAACCCTTTTGTTGGTCAATACAAATGTAACCTAAACCGAGCGTTTCAAAGAGTGACAGTTCTATAAAAATATGCGGAATGAATAATTTTGAAAAAGAAAATATAATGTCTCGGAATAAAAAGGCCGCCTATTTCATTGTTATCAGGGCCGCCTTTATTATGATAATTGCCGGGTTAATCTTTCTGGCTGGTATCAAAGACAAACTGTATTCTCAAGAACTCGTTCAGGAGTCTTCATCCAAACCAGGAACCGAAACATTCTTTGATGGTGAATCGTGGAGCGGACCCATACTTTTTCATGAAGGAAATGGCGCGCCGGTTCATCTGATTTTGGTGGAAAAGGCGATTCAGAAGCTTTTTCTGTATCGTTATGACGGCCAATACCACCTGCTAAAAAGTTACACCTGCAGTACGGGTGAAAAAAATGGGAAAAAGCGCAAAGAAAAAGACGAAAAAACACCCGAAGGTATTTACTTTAATGTATCTGTTTATCGGGATTCTAAAATTACTATTTTCGGAGACCGGGCATTTGGGTTGAATTATCCCGACGTATTCGATGACATCTCAGGAAATACGGGTAGTGGCATCTTTATCCACGGCTCCAACCGAAACATTAAGCCTTTTTCAACAAACGGATGCATCGTTTTGAGCAATGTCGACCTAGCAGACTTAGATAAGCGCACACAACTCAAAAAAACACCTGTTATCATTGGCGAGCATCTACCCTTTCGATTATCGCCGGCTTCAAATGAAATATCGGAACTCATCCCCTTTTTCAAGCAGGCAATGCTTCCTGAACGTTACATCCTTTCGAAATCAGAATTCCAGCACATCACCGTGTTGAAATATCAGGATAGGATCGTAGCATTCGGTGAAGTTCGAATAGAAGCGGCTGATGATCTTATGGGGTTTTCCAGGCTTTATCTCATACAACCGGCCAAAAATCTTTTGGTACTGCTAAAGCGGGAATGGAGCGAATTTTAGAATCCTCCATTTTTTCCCACTTTAAGCTCTCAAAAACTTCGGGCGGAAGGGCTTCAGGTTTTTTATGGAAGGAGATATCTTTTTCGTTTACCACAACGTTACCCAGTGGACCAATCTTTATGATTTTTTTTTAAAACCGATTTGGTCTTGCAGAAAAGAAGCCCAAATCATAAATATTGGGTCACACGGCTAAAACAAGATTGATATCGACTGGCCTCCGGCCCCGCTTCCAGCCCGTAGGGCTTACAGGCCGGAGGGTAGGGCCTACCCCCCGGAGGGAAGAAAAAGCCTGAAGCCGCACATATGAAATCAATTTCTTCTATTGATTACCGAAACCGTTATTCGCCCCACAGTCCGGGCATTCCCAGGTGATACCGTTACAAGACATTCCCCAAAAATTTTCCACCATACAATCTTGACAAATGGTGAAACCACACCGGCACCTCCAGCAGAAAGGTGCGTTCTTTCTGCAACAGTGACACTTGGTTTGTTTTGCTTTCCGTCGTTTTTCCCTATAAGCGGATCTATTTGCAGAGCCTCGCATGCTCAACCTTTATGCATTTATCCATGACAACGTCAATTCCCGCTGTTGCCAACACCTCAGCCGCTTCCTGGTGTTTAATGTCAAGCTGCATCCAGAAAACTTTGGGTTATGTTGAATCGCCTCATAAGCGTGAGGCATGATATATTCCGGGTTTCTAAATACATTGACGATATCCACGGGCGTCTTGATATCATCAAGAGATGCATAAGCTTTTTCTCCAAGAATCTTGTCTTGACCGGGACGGACAGGAAATATCCTATAGCCCTGACGTTGAAGATATCTTGCAACTCTATTGGAATCTCTTTCTGGTTTAGGGCTTAAACCTAAGATCGCTATCGTTTTGGTATTTTCGAAAATATCCTTGATGGTCACGTCATCGTTAATAATTCGACCTGATTTCATGGTAATATTCCTCACCAACTTTAGTTCACTTCAAACTCTTACAGGGATTCTAGGACATCGCCAAACACCTCCAACCTGACTATCCGATGCGTATGCTCTGAGAGCCGGAGTCTAGAGGACCAAATTTTCTATGCTGAATAAAATCCGCTATTCGCACCCTTGCTGTTTTACGTCATTGATGATAGAACCAAGACGAAAAATAACATGGGTTTCAAATGGAAATCTAATGCAGGAAAATCTGCGTGTCAATCATCTAAACCGTCATTAAGACGGCTAAATTCTTCATGAAAAATGATAAAACATTATATCTAATCGACGGTACTGCATATATCTACCGCGCGTATCATGCCATTCGAGGGCTGACGAACTCAAAGGGTCTTCCCACCAATGCTGCCTTTGGATTTACCCGAATGTTGCTAAAGCTTATAGAAGATCGATCTCCGGAATATGTCGCCATGCTTTTTGACGTCAAAGGACCAACCTTCAGGCATGAAATGTACCGCGATTACAAGGCGAATCGACCACCAATGCCTGAAGATTTATCGATTCAAATCCCGCACATAAAGGAGATCACCAAAGGATTCAATATTACGGTCATTGAAATGCCGGGCTTTGAAGCTGATGACCTGATTGGCACCTTCGGGCGTTTGGCTCAAGAAACGGGGTTGTCTGTGGTGATGGTTACCGGAGATAAAGATTTCGTACAGCTGGTAACCGACAAATCAATTATCTGGGATCCAATGAAAGACAAAATCATGGACGTCGCTGCCGTTAGAGAAACCTACGGTGTTGAACCTTGTCAAATGGTTGATGTTATGGGTCTATCAGGTGATCCATCTGACAATATTCCCGGCGTCCCTGGCATTGGAACGAAAACCGCCCTGTCCCTAATTCAATCCTTTGGAAGCATGAAAAACCTCTATGAACATGTGCATACGATTACAAAGAAAAAACTACACGAAAACCTTGTCAAATACGAAGAACAGGCTTGGTTAAGCAGGCGATTGGTTGAAATAAAAACAAATGTTCCGATGTCATTTAATTCCGACAATTTAAAATTCAAAACACCGGACAACACCAAGCTTGCATCTCTTTTTAAAAAACTGGAATTCAGGCAGTTACAACAAGCTTTCCCTAAACAGACCGATCTTTCTAAAAAAACATATTTGCCGATACTCGATATGGGCGCGCTTGGCAATTTAATAACACGGCTTGAATCAGCAGATATATTTGCCATTGATACCGAGACCAGTGCCAAAGACCCCATGAAAGCCGAGCTTGTGGGATTATCATTTTCCATAGAACCGGATGAAGCCTTTTACATCCCCTGTGCCCATGAAATCTCCAAAGTGCCGGTACAAATTGACCTAAAAACCGTGTTGAACCTGCTAAAACCGGTATTGGAAAATCCGGCTGTTAAAAAAATTGGCCAAAATATAAAATACGACTGGATGGTTTTGAAACGCCATGGAATACATCTTGCCGGTGTGGTCTTTGATACCATGCTGGCATCTTATCTGATTAACCCGACAAAACGCGCCCATAATCTTGATCAAATCGCCCTCGATTTTCTGGATCATAAAACAACAACGTTCCAGGATATTACGGATAAAAACAAAAAAGACATGAGCTTTGCCGAGGTGCCTCTCGAGAAAGCCGTGCCATATGCCTGTGAAGATGCCGATATAACATTGATGGCTTACCATGTTCTTAACCCTATGCTAGAAAACGCCGGCCTTATTGAATTATTTGAAAACGTGGAGATGCCCCTTGTGCCTGTCCTGATGAAAATGGAAATGACAGGCATATCTGTCGACAAAGAGAAACTGTTAAACCTGTCGAAAATGTTTGAATCTCAACTCAACGAGCTTGAAACCAAGATCTATTTCATTGCAGGAGAGATATTCAACATTAAGTCCAGCCAACAGCTTGGCCAGATACTTTTTGAAAAACTTAAATTGCCGGTGCAGAAAAAAACCAAGAAAAAGAAAGGATACTCCACCGACGTTCATGTTTTGACTGCGCTTGCAGACAAACATGAACTTCCCGAACTTGTATTAAGATATAGAACCCTGGCCAAGCTGAAATCGACCTATACGGATGCCTTGTCAGACTTAGTGCATCCAAAAACAGGACGGATCCATACATCATACAATCAAACCGTTACCGCAACCGGCCGCCTTAGTAGCTCGGACCCGAATATTCAGAATATTCGCGTTCGAACTCACGAAGGGATAGAAATTAGAAAGGCATTTGTTCCCAGAGACGGGTGGGTACTGGTTTCAGCTGATTATTCCCAGATAGAGCTCCGTATTCTCGCCCATTATGCTGCGGATGAAATACTAATCAAGGCATTCATGGAAGATGAGGATATCCACACCCGAACGGCCACCGAGGTGTTCCAGGTGTTTCCCTCCTTTGTTACGCCTGAGTTAAGGCGGCACGCCAAGGTGGTCAATTTTGGTATCATATACGGCATGAGCCCTTTTGGCCTTTCAAAAGAACTCGGAATCAGCCGAAAGATGGCCAAAACCTATATTGATAACTATTTCGCCAGATATAAAGGAGTAAAACGATTTATTGATCAGACCATCGAAGATGCGAGAAGAAGAAAAAAAATAAGCACCCTTTTAGGTCGTATCCGCCTTCTGCCGGATATTAACAGCCCTAACAAAACCGTGCGCGAATTTGCAGAAAGGACGGCCATTAACACACCTGTTCAGGGAACAGCCGCAGATTTTATCAAACTTGCCATGATCAAGATCGATGAAACATTTATGAGAAGTAACTTAAAAGCCGCCATGCTCCTTTCGGTGCATGATGAGATCGTTTTCGAAATCCCTCCTGAAGAGCTTGAAACAGCAAAAAGCCTGGTTAAAGAGATCATGGAAGGAGTCTGGGACCTCAAGGTGCCCTTAAAGGTCAACATGATATCAGGTCGGAACTGGGCCGAAGCCCACTAGCTTGAATAGTAAAGGTCTCAGCTCACTGGGTCGTTCTCTTGTTCAGAAGTGTCTTCTGAAACCTTCACCGTTTGCTCTATGATTTGATATACCGATTTGAAAGTTTCTTGGAACCCGGCAGGCCCCACTCGTCCGGTCTCAATGAATTTAACAACGATTTCCTTGGTTGCTCTAAGAATTAGTTCATCAATAGAACCCATTTTCATTGCCCTTTTATAAGTTGATTTTTATAGTAATTTGAGTTTGTTACCACAAAAGCCCATCAGTGTCAAGATGCCCTCTGTCGGCCTGTTGATGACTCTTTATACATACAGATAGCATACTTGATGAATTTTTCATATTTGACAGAATATATTTTATTCATTAATAAGGTTCTTATATTTTTTGAATTCATCCCGCGCTTCCCGCTCAGCGGGATCTTCGCTACGCTGCAACAAGCAGCTGGGAATTCAAATTTAATGGAGAAAAAAAAGATGGTTCAGCCAAATGAAATAAAAATAAGATCCCCCATTGAAAGTCCGGATATCGTTAAGGCCGATGTTCTCAAACCAATGGATTATCGGTATAAATCTAAAAGAGATATTGATATTGTCATAAAGCAACCAGAATATACTTCGGTTTGTCCCATGACCGGACTTCCTGATGCCGGCTGTATAACGATTAAATACCGGCCGGATGTCAAAATCATCGAACTAAAGTCTTTAAAATTTTATCTTTTACAGTACAGAAACGTAGGAATTTTTTACGAACATGTGGTTAACCGAATTCTTGACGATTTAGTAGCCGTCCTGGAACCCAAATTTATGGAAGTTGTTGGAGATTTTACAGCAAGAGGCGGAATGACTACCCATGTAAAGGCTGTGTTCGAGGGGAAAAGATGAAAAATAAAGAGATCAGAGCCCGTAATGATCGCTTTCGTGTGATTTGCCTTTTGCTGATGTTGTCCATTATCACTTCCCTTGCAGCGGGGTGCTCATTTTTTTCCTCCATAAATACAAAAACAAAAAGGATGGTTCGAGATATTCGATCACCACATAAAGATCTAAAAAAAAAGGTGGGCATTGCATTTTTCCAAAACAAAACATCCTTTTTGAATCAAGCCCCCGAACAACGTTTTGTAAATGATCTGGTAGAAAACTTAACAAAATCTTGCCCGGACGAAATCCTGGTAAAACCTGGCGACACTAACTATCCGAAATATTTAGTGAAGCTTCCGAAAAATGATTCGGGTTGGACCAATACATTAGAACTGGCACGCGCCGGCAGACAGCTTGGTTTTAATGCTATTGTAACCGGAGCATTAACCAATATCATAAAAAAACAAGAAAAACGGGGTTTCTGGTGGTTTAAAGACATTCATTACTTTTTCGAAACACATGTTTCGGTGGAAGTTTATGATACACTAACCGGCGCCAAATTGCTTGATGAGAGCTTTATCCATGAAATGGAGGTTGATGAAATAGAATTTGAAGGCATGGACACTTCCGCCGACTTCATGACCTCGATCATCAATGAGATGTTTACGAATATTGCAAGCGAAATGGGCGAATATGTCTGTAACGAGATTGTCTTGCAGCCATGGCAAGGATACATTACGTCCGTTCGTGCAGATAAAATTATCATTGCTTCTGGTAAAACCGTGGGAATACGGCCAGGGGGTGTCTTTGAAGTCTATGACAGTAGTGAAATATTCAATGGCTCAGTAGGACAGCAGTTCTTTATACCCGGTTTAAAAACAGGTGAAATCAAAGTGACAGGGGTTTTCACTGACAGTGCCGAGGCTGTTAAAATTTCGGGCCAAAATATACGAGCCGGTAGCTTTATTCGTCCAAAAGAGTAAAGAATCCTGGCCCAGAGGACCAGGCTTTGGTTTGCCCCTGGAAGGGGTTAATATCACAGTGCATTAACTGGCTAAAGTGAACTAAAGTTTGAAGTGCCTAAAGTTAATGTGTCGCTTCGCTCCATCTATTCATATAAAATTGACAGATTACCTTAACTTTAGCTCTCTTTAATTCACTTCAAACTTTAGGCACTTTTAAGGTTTTCGGCAGAGCCGGGTATTATTGCTTCACGCGATACAGCGTAATCGGTGCGCTTACACCTTTCACAACAACGAGAGTAAGCGCTTCCACACCTAACCCTCCCCCAAGCTTCTGATGAGTTGCATCGCTGATAAGAACTTCGCCTGCTTTTGCTAAACCTTGAAGCCGCGCCGCGATGTTGACCGGCATTCCTATAGAAGTAAACTCCTTTATTCTCAACGAGCCCAAAATACCGGAAAATACCTGGCCCGTGGAAATGCCGATACCGATTTTTAGTCTCAATCCATTTTTTCTACTAAGGGTTTTATCAATCGCCTTTGCTTGTTCTTGCATCGCAATTCCTGCCTTGACGGCCTGTATTGTATCATCTTCATGCGCTAAAGGTGATCCAAAGGCAACCATAATGCTGTCACCAATATGCTTGTCTACGGTGCCATTGTGAACGTAGGCAATCTCACCCATAGGCGTAAAATATTCGTTGTTTAAAAACGTCGCAATCTCAAGGGGTCGAATCTGTTGAGACATCTTTGTAAAACCTCGAATATCAGCGAAAAGAATCGAGACTTCACTGAATGTTGGTTTTAGGGCTTCGGGTGACTCCTCGATTTTTTTATAAATCTGTTCGGGAACAAACTGTTTCAAACGCTTTCGTACAAATATTTTCTGAATATTGGCCCTGAGTTCCAGGTTGTCGAAAGGTTTGGTTAAAAACCCATCGATTCCTTCATTCGTCGCCTGGATCGCCGCTTCCATCGTCGCATACCCCGTCAGAATAATGCGTGTTATTTCAGGATTTATCGATCCGACGATGCCAAGCGTTTCAAGGCCACATATACCCGGCATTTTGTAATCTGAAATTACCGTGTCGATTTCGGTGCTGTTTCTTTTAACAAATGCAATACCTGCCTCACCGCTCTCTGCCGCGTAGGTTTCATAGGGCTCTCGCTTAAGTGCACGTACCAGCGACCGCCGTAGGCCTTCTTCATCATCAATAAAAAGTAGTTTGTTCATCGTACTTTTCCTCGGCTCAAAATTGTCAAAAAATCTCTACATTTTCAGTGAATTAAAAAATATCGTTCCGTATCGGCTGTCCGATAATTTCATTTAGGCTGGAAAAAACTCGCTATTGCAGCTGATTCAATCGGAACATATGTTTGAAAA
>PVMK01138133.1_pt1 | contig 22217 bp, 19 predicted proteins | sample 1853481 | NCBI WGS metagenome assembly PVMK01 (sample SAMN08533507, study PRJNA380276) | Marine sediment metagenome, whole genome shotgun sequencing project.
ACGGGGCAGAATCTAGCACGGCCGGGGGGTCGAGGGCGGCCTTTTCAGCCTTGATGGCGGCGCGGGGGGCTTCCGGGGTGTACGGTTCGCGACATGCCTCACGATTGGAATCTCGACCAGGTCCCTGACCTCTCCGGCCGTGTCATGATCGTTACAGGAGCGAACAGTGGCATCGGTTACGAGGCGGCGCTCGCGTTCGCGAAGCGCAAAGCCGACGTGATCCTGGCCTGCCGGAATCAAGACAAGGCCAAGGCGGCCGCCGATCGCATCCAAAACGAAGCTCCGACCGCGCGACTGGAGCTCATTCCGCTCGATCTCTCCGACCTGTCTTCTGTGCAGGCCTTCGCGCTTTCGTTTCGTGAAGGGCACTCGCGGCTCAACGGGCTGATCAACAACGCCGGGGTCATGGCGTTGCCGAAGCGAACGACTACCGACGGCTTCGAGATGCAGCTTGGGACCAACCATCTGGGTCACTTCGCCTTGACGGGGCGCCTGCTCGACCTACTCCTGGCCACGCCGGGATCGCGCGTTGTCAACGTCAGCAGCATCGCGCACAAGTTCGGCAAGATCCGGTTCCACGATCTCCAATCCGAGAAGAGCTACAGCAAGTGGGGCGCGTACGGGCAAAGCAAGTTGGCGAACCTGCTGTTCACCCATGAGCTCGACCGGAGACTCAAAGACGCGGGTAACGGCACGATCAGCGTTGCCTGTCACCCGGGCTGGGCGGCGACCAACTTGCAGGAAACCGGCCCCAGGATGGAGGGGTCCAAGCTGATGGAGCGCTTGAGCGCGTGGGGGAATTCGATGTTGGCGCAGGACGCCGCCGCCGGGGCGCTGCCCACGATCTTTGCCACGGTCGAGCCCTTGCGTGGCGGCGAGTATGTCGGACCGACGCGCTTCATGGGATGGCACGGTCCCCCGGAGATCGTCGAGCCTCTGAGCAAGGCGCGCGATCCGAAGGTCGCCGCGCGTTTGTGGGAGGAGTCCGAGCAGCTGACGGGCGTGCGCTACGCGTTCGGCTGAGCCGCTGGGGTTGCGCGGGGGGCCAAGGCTCCTACGGTTCGGGTTGGAGGGCGAATGCGTGATCTCGGGGGGAAAGTTGCTGTAGTCACCGGCGCTGGGGACGGCATCGGGCGCGAAACAGCCCTCGCCTTGGCTGCCAAAAGCTGCCGGCTGGCGATTTGCGATGTGAATGAGGATACACTCGAGGCGTTGCGTGCCGAGCTCGAAGCTGGCGGCACGAGCGTGACGGCGCATCGAGTCGATGTTTCCGACAAGACGCAGATGGAGGCATTCGCGTCGGACGTCGTCGATGCGCACGGCGCGGTTCACATTCTCGTCAACAACGCGGGCGTGACCGTCTACGCGTCGTTCGAAGAGCACAGCATCGAGGACCTCGAGTGGATTCTCGGCGTGAACCTCTGGGGCGTGATCTACGGTTGCAAGTTCTTTCTCCCGCACCTCAAGGCGGCCGGGGAGGGGCACATTGTCAATCTGTCGAGCGTGTTTGGGATTATCGCGCCGCCCCTTCAAACGAGCTACGTCGCGACGAAGTTCGCAGTGCGGGGCTTTAGCGAGTCGTTGCGCGCCGAGCTCGCGGACGAGAACATCGGGGTCACGTCGGTTCACCCGGGGGCGATCAAGACCAACATCGTGAGGAACGCGCGCCTGGTTACCGATACGCACAAGGAGCTCCGCGATTCCACCCAACGCCTGTTCGATCGCCTTGGCACGACGCCAGATGTGGTTGCCGCGCGGGTCGTAAAAGCGATCGAGTACAACTCGCCGCGCGTCTTGATCACCAAAGAAGCGCGCATGGCCGACGCCCTCAAACGCCTGATGCCGGCGACCACCGATGGCATCGTCGCTCGCGTGTTCAAGAGAATCTCGACCGAATAGCCGTGGCACCCCTTCAACGCGAACGCTTCGGGGACTTCTCGGTCGTCCACCGTCGGTCAAACGGCCGCGAGGAGGTGACCGTCCATTTCGCCCACGCCACGGGGTTCAACGCGGAGTCGTACCGGGGGTTGATCGACGCCTTGGACCCGTCGATCGATCTGTACCTCATGGACGCCCGCGGGCACGGACGTAGCGAGGCGACCGCCGACCCGAGGCGGTTGCGTTCGTGGAAGCCGTATCGCAGGGATCTCGAGGCGTTCGTCGAGACGCTCCGACAGCCCGTAGTCCTCGCGGGCCATTCGATGGGCGCGACGGTCAGCATGGCCTTGGCCGCGGCGCGGCCTGATCTGGTCCAAGGCTTGGTGCTGATCGATCCCGTGATCGTTCCTCCGCGCCTCGTTGCCGTCATGACGGTGGCCCGCGCACTGGGCCTCGGCGGACGGATGCTTCCCATCGCTGGGTTGGCCGCACGTCGACGAATGGAGTTCCCATCCAAGGAAGCTGCGGTCGACAACTACGTGGGCAAAGGGCCGTTTCGGACCTGGGAGCGTGAATGGATCCAGGCATACGTAGACGGAGGGACGGTCGTGACCGAAACCGGGGCGGTTCGCCTTAGCTGTGATCGGGCATGGGAGAGCAAGACTTTCGCGGTCTCGACGCCGAATCCGTATCGCGCTCTTCGACGCGTGCAGTGCCCAATCACGTTGTTTGCCCGCGAGCAGTCAGGGCCCCCGTTTACGCGGGAGTCGTGCGATGCGTTCATGCAATGCAAGCCCGACACGCGCTTGGTGGTCCTCGAAGACGTTACGCACTCCATGGCGATGGAGCGGCCCGACGTCGCCGTCGAAGAGATCGAGCGCATGGCCGAGGCCGTTCGCTCAAAGCTCTGACAGCTCGCGCTCGAAGCCGCCCGACAGGATCGGAAACCGGCACCAAGTCTTTGGGTCGAGGTTCTTGTCGTCGACGTGAAACGATGGTGCGTACCGCTCCCGCTTCCACTGGTTGCGCGACCAAAGTTGGAAAAAGCGCGTCACCCAGGTACGGAGGGTCGCTTCGTCGTACTCGGAGAACTCGCTCCCCAGAATCTCGAGGCAATCGGCAGGCGGCAGCTTGTCTCCGATCGCCAAGCGCTCGATGACGTCGAGCACGGGGATAGGGCATCAGGTCGCCTTCGTCGGTCTGCTCGCTCCCCTTGGGGCGGAGCTCGGCGGTGGGCGTCTGCGCGTTGACCGCGTGGAGCGCAGGAATCGGCTTCATGTCGACGGGGCCCTCGGTTTCGAGCCAACGAAGCCAATGGCGGAGGAAGGCTTTGTCGATTCCGGCAAGGGGGCTCAGGCCACCGCATGTGTCCCCGTCCATCGTGGCGTAGCCCACGGCGGCTTCTGAGCGGTTGCTGGTCGACAGGAGCAACGCTCCTCGCATGTTGGCGAGCATCCACACGCTCGGACCGCGTGCGCGAGCTTGAATGTTCTGGAGCGTGATGTCGTCTCGCTCCCAACTCAGGGGGCGCTTCACCGCACCGCTGATCAGGTTTTCGTACGCATCGACGATGTGCTGCACGTCGAGCACGTAGAAGGTGGCGCCGATGGCGTCGGCTAACCCGGTCGCGGCATTGCGCGTGATGTCGCCGCTGTTGTCGGTCGGCTGGTAGGCGCAGCAAAGAAGCTCGGCGACCCAGTCTCGCGCGCTCGCCTGGGCCGGCAGGCCAAGGGTCTCAGCGAAGCGTTCGGGCCCGAGCTCCCCGAGGGCGCGGTCGACCATGAGGGACACCAGGCAAGCCGCCGCAGCGGAGTCTGCGCCGCCGCTAATGCTGAGCACGAACCCTCGTGAATGACTCTTTCTGAGATAGTCGAACAGCGCGAGCGTGAGAGAGCGCATGAGCTCCTCTTCCTTATGGTGCGTGCTGCTCTCCCATGCCGCGATGGCCGGCGCGCTTCGTTCCATAGCGGCACGCGGAAACTCGAAATCGACCCTGACGCGCTTCGCGCCAGGATCGGAGCTGTCCGCCTGGAAACTCGCGGTCCGGACCTGCTCGGTCCGGGAGGCCTCGACGTCGATGACGGCCGTCGTGAGTACGGAGTCCCCGAAAGTGAGCCGCGGCGACTGCGCGAGGAGTGTGCCGTTTTGGGCGATGTAGCAGCCCCCATCGTAGATCACACGGCCCGCCTCGTTGCCGAGTAGGTTGGCGTACAGGTACGTCACCGCCATCGAGCGCGACCCCTCTAGCACCAGGCGCTGGCGGACCTCGTGCTTGCCGAATGCGAAGTGACTCGCGCTCGGGTTCACGATGATGTCCATCGCATGGCCGTCGAGCGCGCCTCGCCTTTGTGCGACCCACGCGTCCTCGCAGATTTCGAAGCCTATCCGTACGCCCGAGAAATCAAAGAACACATCGCCGAAAGGATAGCTCTGGCCATAGCGTTCGAGCTGGACGACTTGATGGTTTGGCCAGGGTCTGAACCAGCGTGGTTCGTAGTGAAGCCCCTCGCCTGCGAGGTGCTCTTTGGCCGTGAAGCCCGCGATGCCGCCGTCGGCCACGACGCACGCGGCGTCGTACAAACCGCCCCGATGCCGAACGGGCATCCCAATGCTCACGACCAGCCCCTTCGTTTGGGGCGCGAGCTCCATCAGCATCGACCACGCGCGCTTCGCGACGTCCGGCCCGAGGAATGCGTCTTCGCAGCCGTAGCCCGTCGTACAGAGCTCGGGAAGCACGAGCAACGACACCCCCTCGTCACGAGCCTGCCGAAGCACCGCCTCGATGCGCTGTTGGTTGCCGGTCCAATCGAGAGGCGTCTGATTCAACGACGCGGTCGCGACCTTGATGGGGATCATGCATGATCTCTAGCACTGCTCGGCCGCAGACAGCGCCATTGACGATTGACTGCCCTCTCATCCGGGCGTATGATGATTTCATATAACGTCATATTCTGCTAAGTAGAGTAATGTATGGACTTCCGCCAAGCCCCCCCAACCCTTGGAAATCAATACGATTCTGATCCTCTTCTGCGGGAATATCTGGAGCGAGCTCTCCCGCCGGACCTGCTGAAACGCTTCGAGGGAGAGTACAGCGAGCTCGGCGCGCTCAGCGGAGGGGAGCTTTTTCAGCTCTCGTTGGCGGATCTCGGCAACGAGCCGGTGCATACGGTTTGGGACGCTTGGGGGAATCGCATCGACCACGTCGAGGTCACCGAGGTGTGGAAACGCGCGCAGGTCCTCTGTGCCGAGCATGGGCTGGTGGCGGCCGGGTACGATTCCGAGCTTGGGCCGTACGGCCGCGTCCACCAGCACGTCTTGAACTACCTCGCCCAGGCGTCACTCGACACCTACAACTGCCCACTGGCGATGACCGATGGCGCCGCCCGCACCTTGCTCGACTCCGGCAACCAAACGCTGGTCGACCACGCGGTCCCACGCCTCTTGTCGCGCGACCCGGCCACGATGTGGACCTCGGGCCAATGGATGACCGAGAGTATCGGCGGCTCCGATGTTGGGCAGACCGAGACGGTGGCGCGGCGCGACGCAGACGGTTGGCGCCTCTACGGCACCAAGTGGTTCACCTCGGCGACCACTGCCGACATGGCGCTCACACTCGCGAGGCCAGAAGGCAATCCACCCGGCGGACGCGGCTTGGCAATGTTCTACCTGGAGCTCCGCGACGAGAGCGGGCGGCTTCAGAACCTTCAGATCAACCGGCTCAAAGACAAGTTCGGGACACGCAAGCTGCCGACCGCCGAGCTCACACTGGATGGTGTGGCGGCAGTTCCGGTGGCAGGGCTCGAGAACGGCGTCCGCAACATCACGCCGATGTTGAACATCACGCGGACCTGGAACGCAGTCGGAGCGAGTCTCGGCATGCAGCGGGCGGTCGCGCTCACCCGCGACTACGCGAGCAAACGCGAAGCGTTCGGCGCTCTTCTCATTGATAAGCCGCTCCACGTGGACACCATGGCCGACATGGTCGCAGAGACGCAGGGAGCGTTCTTGCTGGCGTTCCGCGTGGTCGAGCTCCTTGGCCGCATCGAGTCCGGCGAGGCGAGCACGGCGGAGCAATTGCTGAGCCGATTGCTCACGCCGATCGGAAAGCTCACCACGGGAAAGCAGGGGGTGGCCGTGGCCTCCGAGGCCCTCGAGGCGTTTGGCGGCGCGGGCTACGTGAATGACACCGGGCTGCCAAAGCTCCTTGCGGACGCCCAGGTGCTGCCGATCTGGGAGGGCACGACCAACGTCTTGTCGCTCGATGCGCTCAGGGCGCTCAAGCAGGACGGGGTCTGGGAAGCGTTCGTCGGCGAGATTCGCGCCCGCCTCGGAGCTACGACCGATGCGCGGCTACGAGGAGCGGTCGAGCGTAGCCAAGCCGCCGTCGAACACGCCGGGCGATGGCTTCACGAAACCCTCGAAGAACGCCCATTGCTCGAAGCGGGTGCGCGGCGTTTCGCGATGACGGTTGGGCGCGCGACAGAGCTCGCGCTCCTTGCGGATCACGGGCAGTGGTGCCTCGAGCAAGGGAAGGGCGAGCGCGCGTTGGCCGCAGCCCGCCGCTTCGCCCGGACCCGTATCGACCTCATCGAGGACGAGGACTTCGCAGGCGAGAGCCTACTGCTAGTCGATTGACCTAGCGAGCACCGAAAAGATCGACGGGCAGAGGCAGTCCGCTCGGTACCTGCGCGGGGAAGGCCGCCTGATTGCGGTCATCACGCAGTGCTTTGCCCACGAATTCAGTGATGAGGCGCACGTCCTCCTCGGTGAACGGCAGCTCGCTCAGCTCGAGCTCGTGTCGAACCACCTCCGACAGGTTCAAGATCGAACCATTGTGGAAGTATGGCTGCGTGTTGTTCACGTTGCGTAGGGTGGGGGTCCGGAACTTCCCCCGGTCCTCAGATCTTCCCGTGACTTCCTCGAGGCCATAGTCGAGGACCCCGTCGATCTCTGCCACCACGCGGTTTGCGAACGTATTGGATTCGAAGAGTGGGGGCGTGTGGCAGCTATCGCAGCCCATCTCTGCAAAGCGAAACATGCCTTCGGTTAGATCCTCGCTCAATGCGCTCGAACTGCCGTCGACATAGGCATCGTAGGCCGAGTTCTTGGAGATGAACGTCCGTTGGTAGGCCGCCAGCGCCGAGGCGAGGTTCGCGACCGTGACTCCGGGGTCTTGCGGGAAGGCATCGGCGAAGAGGCTGGCGTACTCAGGAATGCTCGCGACGTCGGTGGCGAGCTCGCCCGGATCGCGATTCATCTCGTCCTCTGTGTTCAACGGTATGAGCGCCTGCTCTTCGAGGGTTGTGGCGCGCCCGTCCCAAAGGAGAGGCGCGCGGAAGGCCACGTTGTAGAGTGAGAGCGAGTTCCGGCGGAGGGTATTGGAACCGACCCTGCTAGGCCCCGCCGTGATCCCTGCGCCATGGCCGATTGCCCGAGGCAGCGCGTCCGCCATGCCCCACTGCGGCAGATGACAGGTCGCGCACGCTGTTTCTCGATCGACGGACAGCAGTGGGTCGAAAAACAATAGGCGCCCCAGCTCAATCCTCGCCTTCGGGACGTCCACCATGACATCTGGCAGGGACGGGAACTCCGTGAGCGGCCAGGGCAAGGCTGGCGCCTCACCCGGTCGAGCCCCCGAGCCTGCCTCGCCGCCCGACCCTTCGGGGTGGACGTCGTCCGAAGCCGTGCCGCCACAAGCAGCGACGAGCACGGCGAGGGCGAGAGCCGCCCTCGTGTGCTTAGTCATCAGATGCCGCCGTTGCCGTCCATACCGCCGGCACCCTGACCGCAGCCGGTCGGCATGCCGTCGAACAGATCGGGCAGGACGTCGATCCACTCGTTGATGAGGGCGTGACCCTGCGTGTGATAGGTGCTGCGGCCGATTGGCGCCATCATCTCGCCGAAAGTGACCGACTTGATACGACAGGGCATCAGGGATTCAGCAGAGTTGCCCGGAACGATGTCGTTGGACTGGAAGCAGTCGACTCGGCGCCCTACCGAGCTGGCGGTGCGGCACACACCCCACTTGAGGAAGCTTGATTGATCCGCGCCCACGGGGTCCATCGTGACGTAGTCGAACCAAACGCCTGTGCCTTCGGCCTCGCCGTCGGGGGCGTGACAGTGCGAGCAATTCGGGTCGAGATAGGATCGCGCGCGCTCGTGGATGCCCGCGTCGGTATCGTTGACCGGGTCCACGTAGGTCGCACGCTGGTCGACGGGCTGCGGCTCCTTGTCGAGCATGCCCAATGCATAAAGCTGATCGATCTGGTTCTCGACGGGGACCCCCAAATAGTCGTTGCCTCGGTTCAGCATCCCGGTCGACGGGGCAAGGGTCCGTGAGTCGGGAAAGCTTCCATGACATTGGTAGCAAAGATCGTTCGAGGGGACGCCGTAGTCGTCGATTGTTCGCTGCTGCTCGTCTTCGTCGGTGAAGGTGACGGACACCACTGCGCCGGTGCGCGTGCAAACCGCGTCGCTCATGTCCTCGTTGTAGACGTACACGTGTACATCCCAGCAAGAGTCCTCCCCGTTGCAGCCGCTGCGCTCATCTTCCGCGTCGTAGTGAACGACGAGGCGGGTTTCGATGAGTTGCTCCTTGCCGTCTGAGTTCGGGTCAGCGTCGTTGGGAGGGTAGGCGAATGTCTTCGTGTAGATGGTTCCGACGGGGCTCTGCCAACGTGTCGTGTCGTCGAAGTACTCGATCGTTCCGCCGTCGCGAAGGGTCACGAAGCGGTGCTTGAGCGCGTAGTCGGTGAACAGCGGGGAGGTGACCTCGAAGGGAATCACGCCTTCGGCGGGGACCTGGTTGCGGATGTCGCTAAAGAGGTTCCACTTGGAAAGAAGGTCCGGGGTCGACGGATGGCAGTTGCCGAACATCATTCCGCCAGTGCCGCCAGTGCCGCCAGTGCCGCCAGTGCCGCCAGTGCCGCCAGTGCCGCCAGTGCCGCCAGTGCCGCCACCGATGCCGCCCACGCCACCCCCCGCTCCTCCCGCGCCGGCGCTACCGCCGCTGCCACCGCTGCCCGCGGCACCGGAACTCTCGCTGCAGCCCAACGCTGCCGCGAGGAGGGAGAGTAAGAGGAGGGAGGCTAGGTTGGGTGACTTGGGCATGGGTGGCGGCTTTCCTTCGGTGCGGGGCTATGGACAGTGCGGAGCTATGGCGCCGGCTTGTCGCACTGCGCCGCCGTGGAGTCCGTGCTTTGATTGAGCAAGGCGCAGACGCCGAAGGCCATCACATCCCCTTGAGGTGTCTCCGTGCATGAGTTCGTCGTGAAGTCCAAGTACGACGGCGGGTCCACGGAACCGATGCAGACGTTGATGCCCGTGTAATCAGGTTCGATGTACCCATCCCAGGTCACGTTTGGCTGGGGGTTCTCTACGGTGCCCCATCCGATACCGGCAAACAGCTCACCAAAGGGACTGCTCGTGTCGACGTTCGTTCCGTTTCCTTCGTAAACGTTGTCGTACACGAAGATGTTCTGGGGGTATGGGTTGTATCCCTCCGGATAACCGTCGGGGCAGTCCTTCGCGGTCAACTGGCAAAGCAGCGTGTTGCTGATGACCGCTGCGCCGACCGAATCGTTGAGCTCGATGTTGTTGTCGTGAATGTCGATTCCGTCACCCGCGTAGACAATCACGCCCGTGCCTGCCGGAACGAACGAGATGATTCCTCCTTCGGGGGCGTAGTTCGGGTGATTGTTGCACCAGATGTCGTTGTCGTACCATTCAATGTTGTGGTTCGAAATCCGCTCGGTTTCGCCGAGCGGTTGCTGAAGTGCCATCAGGCCGCCGGTGTTGTTCACCAGCTCGTTGTCGTAGACCTGGACGTTGATCGAGTTCTCGACCTCGAGGCCGAGGACGTTCGCATGAATGAGGTTGTTCCTTACGATTCCGGTGTCGAACTTGCCGACATAGATGCCCGCATCCCTTCCGCCGGACATCTGACAGTACTCGACGAGCGTGTTGGTGCTCTCGGTCGGATAGATTCCGTACTGACCATTCTCCTCTAGGTTCTCGTTTTCCCAGCTGACGTGAAGCTTCCTGAAGACGGAGTTTGCGCCGCTGATCCGGACGCCGTTCGAAGGAGCGTCCTGGACCCAGAAGTTTTCCACCGTGACGTCGGGCAGGGTGCTGCTGATGCCACCCATGCTGCCAGCACCGCCGAACCTGAGGATGACGTCGTCAGGAGAAGCTCCAGTGCCCTGCAGTGTGATGGACTGTCTCGAAATCGCGATGAGCCTGTCGAGGTCGTAGGTGCCCGGTGCGATGCAGACCACATCGCCGTCGTTGGCGTCATCGATACGGATCTGCAGATTGGCTCCAGCGTCCACACCGGTGTCGTTGAAAACGGGTGGGGTGCACGTCGCGTCGGTGGCCGGCGCGTCCGTAATCGCGTACGCGCTGAGGTCCGGCAGGTTGTCGCAATCTCAGGCCACGGGAGTGCCGCCCGCGCCGCCGGAGCCACCGCTACCTGCGGAGCCGCCTGAACCGCCGCCGCCGCTACCGCCGCCACCAGAGGTGCTGTCGCTTTCGCAACCAACAACGGCAATTGTGGACGCAAGGATTGCGCTGATAAGTAGTTTGAATTTCATAGACGGGTCTCCCCCTCCAAGAGATTTCGGGTTGTAACACCTAATTCTAATGTTGAAAAGTGAGTGTGACTCACATTTGGGACTTGGTGCTAACACACTGAATGGATTAGGTTTTAGCCTCGATACGGGCTTGATTCGTCCATATGCACCGCCAGATACCCCTTGAGGAGCGTCTTCATCTCGTTGATGATCCGGCTGGCGAGCTCGGGATCATCCGTGGAGAGCGCCCAGTCCTGCAAAGAATTCGCCGCCTGGATCGCGGCGCGCGTGACCAACTCGATTCGATCGGCAGGGATCACGGCTTGCAAGGCGGGATGCGATGCGAGCAGACTGGCGACGCGTTCGTTGGACTCGTCGGTGATTAAGCGAAACTCCGGAGTCGGGCGAATGCTCAACAACAACTGCAGATAGCCGGGCTGTCCGGCGTAGCCTTGAATCGTTGCGTCGATCGCAAGGTCGATCGCTTGGTCCCAGGGCAGAATACCAAAATCCTCGGCGATTAAGCTCGCGGTCTTTGCGTCGACTTGTTCCATCACGCGCCGCGCGAGCTCGGCGAGCACCGCGAGCTTGTTTGGAAAGTATTGATACACCGACCCGATCGGTACGCCCGCTTGTTTCGCAATCGCCGCCGTCGTGATCTTGTCGACGGGCGTATCGCCGAGGAGCGCAGCGGTTGCGTCTAAGATGCGTTCGACGCGGTCGCGGGAGCGCTCCTGGCTGGGTCTCCTCCGCGGAGCGAGTTGATCGGTTTTGGTGGTCACAAGTTGCTCAGACGCGTATCGGGGGCGGATTTAGCGGAAAAGCCACGGCGTGGCTAGCCCCAGCGGCACCTGCCAGCTAGATCCGACCCACAATTGCGGGCTACACTGGGAATCCACCAATTGTTGCTATGACCACTGCTTCCACGACCAACGGACATCCGGTAACCAGCGCTTCCGCCCACGAGAAAGAGCGTCCAGCGCCCGAGCGGGATCTCGACGCGCCGGAGTACTACCTCAACCGGGAGCTGACCTGGCTCAGTTTCGTGAAGCGGGTCCTCCACGAGGCGCACGACACCCGCACCCCGCTGCTCGAACGGGTGAAATTCCTCGCGATCACCAGCTCGATCCTGGACGAGTTCTTCATGAAGCGTATTGGCGGCTTGAAGCAGCAGGTCGCCGCCGGGGTGCACAAACTCACCATCGATGGTCGCTCCCCGATTCAGCAGATCGAAGAGTCCCACGAGTTCATCCGGCCGCTAAACATCGAGCAGCAAGGATTGTGGATCGAGCTTCGCGAGAAGCTGGCTGACATCGGAGTCCAGCTCGCGTCCTACGAAGCTCTTTGTGACGAGGATCGGCAGTGGCTGCGCGACGACTACCTCGAGAACATCTTCCCGTTGGTCACGCCGCAGGCGATGGACCCGGCCCACCCGTTCCCGTTCGTGTCGAACTTGTCGCTGAACCTCTTGGTGTCGCTTCATTACCCCGATGACCCCGTGTCCCTGATGGCCCGAGTGAAGGTACCGTTGGGCGCGGGCGTGCCGCGGTTCATCCGCGTGCGTGATGCGCTGGTTTTCGTTCCGCTCGAAGACGTCATGGCCAACAACCTCGACCTATTGTTTCCCGGGATGACCATCGAGCGCACCGAGCTATTCCGCGTCACCCGAAATGCCGACGTCGAAAGCGACGAGGAGCAAGCGGACGACCTGCTCGCATTGATCGAGTCGGAGCTCCAGGAGCGCAAGTTCGCGCCCATCGTTCGGCTCGAAGTCGCTCTCGGCATGGACGCGACGCACCGCGGCCGGTTGGCAGCCGAGCTCGGCCTCGACGAGCAGGCCGACGTCTTCGAAGTCGACGGATTCTTGGGGCTCGGTGACCTGTTCCAGCTGGCGGGGCTCGACATCCCGGAGCATCGAGACCCCGATCACCGGCCGGTGGACGCGCCAAGCCTCGTCGGGCGCAGTAATGTTTTCCACGCGATCCGAGACAATGAAGCTCTGCTGCTTCACCACCCCTACGAGGCGTTCGGCACGTCCGTAGAGCGGTTTTTGCGCGAAGCCAGCGAGGACCCGAAGGTTCGCGCGATCAAGATGACGCTCTACCGCACGTCGTCGAAGTCGCGCGTCATCCAACATCTCATCAACGCGGCGCTCAACGGCAAACAGGTGGCGGTCGTCGTCGAGCTCAAGGCTCGGTTCGACGAAGAGGCCAACATCAACTGGGCGAGCAAGCTCGAGCAGGCTGGCATTCACGTCACCTATGGCGTCGTGGGTCTGAAGACGCACTGCAAGGTCATCCTCGTGGTTCGCCGCGACCACGATGGCTTGCGCCGCTACGTGCACATTGGTACCGGCAACTACCACGAGGAAACGGCCAAGCTCTATTGCGACCTCGGGCTGCTCACCTGCGACGAGGGCATCGGCCGCGATGCGACCGAGCTCTTCAATTACCTGACCACTGGGTACAAGCCGAGCCGCAGCTACAAAAAGCTGCTTCCCGCACCAAAACTTCTCAAGCCTGCGCTCCTCAAGAAGATTCGACGGGAGGTCCGCCGAGTCAGCGAGGGACAGAAGGGCCTCATTCAGATCAAGACCAACGCGCTCGAAGATGTCGAGATCACCCGCGCCCTTTACGAGGCCTCGCAGGCCGGGGTGCGCGTCGATCTGATCGTTCGCGACTCGTGTCGCCTGCGTCCGCGTGTTCCCGGCCTCTCCGACAACGTTCGCGTGGTAAGTGTCGTCGGCCGGTTCCTCGAGCACTCGCGGATCTACCACTTCTACAACGGGGGCGACGAGGAGTACTACATCGGTTCGGCCGATTGCATGACGCGCAATCTCGTGAGCCGGGTCGAGGCGCTGACCCCCGTGGAGCCCAAGGCGCTGCAGGCGGAGTTGCGGACGCTTCTCGACATGCTCCTCAACGACCAGCGGAGCGCTTGGGACATGCTGCCCGATGGAAGCTACGTCCAGCGAGATGGCAACAAGGACGGTGACGGCGCGCACCAGCAGATGATCAAGTGGGCGGAAGGCCGATTTGCCGAAGCCAATCGGTTGCGGAGGCGTAGCGCACGGGGTCCGCGCGGCCTTGCGTCTGCGGACGAGTAACGAGATGGTGATCGGCCGGCGTCGTCATGGTTGCTAGGTCGCCGCTGATCGCTCTCACCGTGGTGGGTGCCGCGCTGCTTTGGACTGCACTAGCGTCGTCGCAGCGGACGCTGATGGCATCTCCGACCTGTGAGGAGCTGACCATCATGGACTTCCTCGCTCGCCTCGACGAGGAACCGGGTCGCTACAAGAGAGGCCTCGAGATCGAGGAGCGGCGAGCCCTGTCCCAGCTTCGACGGGAAGTGTGCGCGCCGTACGTTGGGTACCGTGTCACACGCCAGCCGACGACGACTTGGTCGAACGGGCGCGTGATCGTTCGGGGCTACTTGGAGCTCAATCATCCGAACGGCCGAATCGCCAAGAACCGAAGTGGCGCGTGGTTCTACCCGAGCGGCGCGAAAGCCAAGAGCGCGCTCGGGCAGTGGGACTATCCGACGGGCATGCTCGCGCGGACCTCCAGGGGCGGCATTTGGTACACGCGCGACGGGAAGTACGTCGAAGATGCGGACAAAGCGCGGGCCGACGCGTGTGAGTACCTAGGCAAGCATCTTTGTCCGCTTGGCAAAGCCGATGAGGACTTGCTGGCGGTTACCGTCATGGGCCTCATCAACAAGACGACCCCGCCCAAAGAAGAACCAAAGCCTGAAGAATCCAAAGGCGCTTCCGACAAACGCGAGTAAGGCGCCCGTCGGGCCGACGGATGATGTCGGGCCGCCGTGGGTGTGGTAGAACCGCCGCCCATGATCGAGCCGTCGCCTCAAATTGCAACCGCGTCACCGGACCGGGACGCTCTTCTTCGAACAGCCCAAGCATCTCCCGAGATCGCCGGGCAGCACGACAAGCAACGATGGCTCGCACTGTACGCCGATGATGCGGTCGTCGAAGACCCGGTCGGGACGCCGGCTTCTCATGCGGGAAGGCGGGTCGGCCGTTTAGGCGACGAGCTCGGGCGGTTCTATGAGGCGTTCATCGCGCCAAGCGGGATCGACATGGTCGCGCGCCACGACATCGTATCGGGCATGCACGTTTTCCGAGCCGTCGATATCCACACCACCAACCTCAAGACGGGCTTGAAGATGACGGTGCCTGCGAATCTTCTCTACGAGATCGCCCCGCGCGACGGCGGGCTTGCGATCAAGCGCATGCAGGCCCACTGGGAGCTCAGCCGAATGAGCCGGATGTTGATGGGCGAGGGGTCGCTTGGGATGCGGACCATCGCAGTCATGAACTGGCGCATGCTTCGCGCGTTCGGGCCCAAGTGGCTGATGTCGTACTTCAAGGCTTCGCAACGAGGCGTGGGCCGAGCAGGTAAGGAGCTCGTCGGAGAACTTGTCGGCCAGGGGGCGCGCGACGTGTTCGCGCCGGGGGCGACCGTGGAGCTGCCCGGCGGTGCGACTGCTTCAGCGGCTGAGTTTCTCGAAGGATGCACCGCGCTCGAGCTTCGCGATCTGTTGGCGTCGGGCCGGACGGTATCGGGCCTTGCGTCCATCGAGTGGAGTGCGCGCACTCGGGAGGCCGCTTTCGTCGCGGAGCTGGATGCGTCGGGTGCGCACGTGCAACGGCTTCGCTGGTTTTGGGAAGGATGATGATGACTGCCGACACGCCGATCCTCGATGCTCACATGCACCAGTGGGACTTGCGCTCGAACCCGAGCGAAGCGGCTATTCTGGTGAAGCTCTTCGGATGGAACGACTCTGTCAAGGAGTGGGTGGCGAAGCTCCTGTTTCCAAAATCCACCCTTCGATTCGTCGGAAAGATCGACTACGTGTCGAACGATTACCTGATCGAAGACTATCGCGCCGAGTTGGGCCAGCTCGCTTCGCGCTTCTTGGGCACGGTCTACGTGGAGGCGATTTGGAAAGCCAAGAAGCACATCGACCTCGCCCGTCAAACCGCGTGGGTGGAGCGACTCGATCCAGGTGCATCCATCTACAAAGCGATCGTGGCTTCAGCTGAGCTCGAACGACGCGACCTCGGGGAGCTATTGCAGGCGCACGAAGGGGCCAGCACTCGCTTTCGCGGCATTCGAGACAAGCTTGCCATCCACCCCAATCGACAGGTCATGGACTATGCCCGCTCACCCACGCTCATGCAGGACCGTGCATGGCGTGCTGGCTATCAGATGCTCGCTGAACGCGGGCTCTCGTTCGATGCGTGGATGTACTATCACCAGCTTCCCGATTTCATCGATCTGGTGCGCGCGATCCCCGAGACACCGGTTGTTTTATGCCACCTCGCTACGCCGATCGGACTCGGAGGAGACTACGGCGGCCTTGGCAACACGGCCGGGGAACGGGACAAGATCGCCGGTCAGTGGAAAGACTCCCTTTCGCGTCTTGCCGAAGTGCCACACGTTCGTTTCAAGATCTCGGGCTTGCTGATGCCGATCGTGGGCTTCGGTGCGGAACAGCAGCCGACGACGATGTCCAAAGACGAGTTCGTCGACCGCGTCGGGCCTTTGGTTACTTGGGCACTCGACACTTTTGGCATTCGACGTTGCATGTTCGGTTCGAACTTCCCGATGGATAAGGTTTCGATCAGTTATCAGACGTTGGTGGCCGCACTCGACGAGCTGCTCCAAACCCGCACCGAAGAGGCAAAGCAGCTTTTCTTCAACGGCGTCGCCCGTGACTTCTATCGAATCGACTAGCCGCCAGCCTCCGGGGCCCCTGCCAGTTCCACGAGAGCCCCCGAACTTGGCCCCGAATCTGTCTGCTTGCCATAGGGAGCGAATCCGCGAATTATCCAACCGCTACTTAGAGGAGCGGTGAGATGGTGCGAAGTTGGCTTGTTGGTTGTGGGCTCTTGCTGGTTGTGGGCCTCGCTAGCTGTAGTGAGAGATCTTCGAGCTCCGGCGGGAACGTTCAGATCGTTGCCGCCGCCGACGGCACCGTTGAGGTAGTCGTCGGGGGCGAGGCCCTCTTCGCGCTCGCCGCAACCGGTCCAGTCGCGCGCAATTTCATCGAGCGCCCTGTCGGAATCGGCGCCATTTCGTTCGAACGCACCGGAGAGGTGACCGACCCCTTGTCGGTGCTGTCCGTCGCCAACGAAGGCACAAAGGCCAGCGTGCAGTACGCCAACGCAAGCGGTTCCCGCACCGCCACCCTGACCGCAGCCGCCCTCGATGACGAGGTCAGCGAGTTCCGACTCGAGCTCGCCGGTCCGGCCGCCGATTCGATCGCCGTCGGTATCCGCTGTGATGAGCTCGGAACGTTTCACGGGTTCGGCGAGCAGTACAACGCCACCAACCAGCGAGGCGAGGCATTCGAATTGCTCGTCAACGACCGGGGCAACGGACGCGACGGAAGCCCAGGCGTGTCGAGTGGCGATGAGCACACGACTTACTTCCCGATGCCGTACTACATCGATGCACGAGGCTTCGGTACGTTGTTCGACACGGAACGCCGCGTCGACGTGGACTTGTGCGCGAGTGACCAGGACATCGCGTGGATCGAGGTCATCAGCGGGGCGCCGGTGCAGTGGCGCGTCTTCCACGGTCCCACCGGCCTCGACGTCATTCGGCAACTTGGTGAGCTAGTCGGTCGCCCAACGCAGCCGCCTGCCTGGGCGTACAACCTGTGGATGGCTTCGCAAGGTGGAAACGCCAATTTGCTCAGCGAAGAAGCAGCGCTGCGGGCTGCGGGCATCCCAGTGGCGGCCTTCTGGGTTCAGGACTGGAGCGGCATTCGCACCAACCCCGATGGAGGCTCCGGGGTTCAGTACGTGTGGGAGCCGGACGAGACTTTGTATCCCGGCTTCGACGCGATGGTCTTTGATTTTCACGAGGCGGGTTACAAGTTTCTGATCTACGTCAATCCGTTCATCGTCAACCCCGACAGCGTTGCCGTGGAAGATGACCCCGGCCGCTTCGCGGCACGCTTTGATCCCATGGAGGCGTTGGGGCTCCTGTTGAACGATCAGATGGGAGATACGTACATCGATTTCGCCGTTCCCAACCTGCCACAGAACGATGCGCACCCCGATTTTTCGAATCCGGCGACTCTCGAGTTCATCAGCGACTCGCTCAAAGAGATTGTGCGCACCTACGAGGTCGATGGCTGGATGGCGGACTTCGGCGAGTGGGTTCCTGTGAGCTCCGCGCCCGAGGACGGGAGCGACCCTGTCGCGCGCCGCAACACGTTCCCGATCGATTGGCAGCGTGCGACGCGAGAGGCCATGGAAGACGTTCGAGGGAGTGATTGGGTGATGTTCGCGCGCTCCGGCTTCACGCACGTTCAAGGCGTCGCGCAGATCCACTGGGTGGGCGACCAGGAAACCAACTGGGGCAAGCTCGATGGCCTGCCAACGGTCATGCCAGCGATGCTGAACCTCGGATTAGCGGGACAACCCTTCGTGACGCACGACATCGCGGGCTTTGCTTCTCCGCGCGGCGGCGACGAGCCGAGCACCAAAGAGCTCTTTCAGCGCTGGACGGAACTCGGCGCGTTCACTCCGATCATGCGCACCCACGACGGGGCGGACAAGGCCAACAATTGGCGCTGGAACAAAGACGAAAGCACCATCCGCCACTTTCGAAAATTCACCTATGTCCATTGCGCCCTCATGAACGATTTCATGACGCTCGGGGCTGAAGCCGAAACGACCGGCGCTCCCATCTTGCGCCACCTCATGCTGGTCTTCCCCGAGGACCGCGTGACTTGGGACATCAGCGACCAGTTCATGATCGGCGACGCGCTCCTCGTCGCGCCTGTCACAGAGGAGGGCGCAACGTCACGCTCCGTCTACTTCCCCGCGGGCACCTGGTTCAATGTTTGGACCGGGGTTCCGGTCGAAGGCGGCCAACGGATCACGGTCGACGCCCCCATCGGCAGCCCGCCGGTGTATGCGCGAGGCGAAGATAGAGAGGATCTTCGTGATTGGGAGACGCTGTCTTACGGGGACTGCCGGTAGGCGCCGGTGTCAACGCGTATTTGGCGCCAGTGCCGCGTTACCGACTAGCCTGGGCTGGTGGGCGCGGCCGGGGTGACAGGGCGTTTGGCGGGGTGGGTTGAGCGGGTTCATCCGGCCTGGGTCGGGTTGGTCGGGCTTGTTCTGTACGCGCGCACCGCCGCCTATGGTTTCGTCCTGCACGACGACCCCTGGCTCGTGCGCGACAACCAACTGCTGCACGATGTCAACGTCGATTCGGTCTGGCGGGTGCTGAGCGATTTTTCGTGGGAGCAGCGCCACCGGCTCGGGGCGGAGTATCTGCCGGTGCGCGACCTCTCGGTGATGCTCGACTACGCCACCTACGGCGACTGGATCGGGGGTCACCACCTGACCCAGGTGTTGCTCTACGCGGGGACCTGCGCGGTGCTGGCCTCGTTGGCGCTCGCGCTGTCGAACAGCCGATCGCTCGCGTGGTTGACCGGCTTGTTGTTTGCGACACATCCTGTGCACGTCGAAGTCGTCGCCTGGCTATCGGAGCGCAAGGGAGTGCTCGGCGCGTTCCTTCTGTCGTCCTCGCTGTTGATCGCAACCTCCTACCTCCGGCGTGGTGGTTCGAAGCGCGCGCTCGCAGCCTGCCTGATTTTCGTCTTGGCCGTTGCATCCAAAGCGCTCGTCATTGCGGGGGCTGGCGCGCTGGTGCTGATCGCGCTGTGGCTCGAGTCACCGCTGGGCCGGCGACACAAACTCGCGTTCGTGGGCGCGTACGCGGCGTGCGGCCTGCTGGTGTTCATGCCCAACGTCTGGGTCTCGAGCTCGATGGGGGTGATCGTGCCGTACCACGGAGAGGGTTTCGCCGATACGCTTCTGCTTTTCTTTCGGGCACACACTCAGTACCTGAAGCTGATGGCATACGGCGGGCCGTACGCGGTGCAGTATGCGGTGCAGCCCGGCGAGACCGGGGTCGCTGGATGGTTGCCAGGTGCCTTGGCGGCTGGGCTCGGCGTAGGGGTGGTCGCCTGGGCCATGCTCGAGCGGTCGAGGCGCACGGTGGCCATGTTGGGGCTCGGATGGTGGTTCGTTTTCCTAGCCCCCGTGAGCCACCTGTTCGTGCCAGTGCAGAACTACGCGGCGGATCGGTACGTCTTCTTGCCGAGCTTTGGGTTGCTCATGGCATTCGCCGCGTTGTTGATGAAGCTTCCGCGCGCGGTGGCTTGGCCCGTAGGAACTGCAGCCATCCTCTTGGCGTGCGGCTGGACTCTCGTGCAGACGCCGCTGTGGTCGAGCACCGATCGGCTGTTCGAGAATGCAGCCCGCGTGGATCCGACCAACGCTGGGGCGTGGGACGAGCTCGCATCGCTGGCGGCGGAGCGCGACGACCACGAGCTAGCCTGGGCTTACACCCACGCCGGACTGGAACACTCGCCAGGGGACTGGCGCTTGTTGCATCGGCAGGGGCTACTGCTCGCGGCGGAGGGGAAACTCGAGGCGGCGATCGAAACCATGCGCCGCGCCGCGTCGGTACCCGATTCGCACAAGGCCTACGCCAACTTGGCGTTGCTATATCTCCGACGCGGCTTGCGCGACGAAGCCCTCCAAATGGCAGAGGAGGCGGTCCACCTGCAGGCCGAGACCGCGCACAATCAGAGGGTACTCGGCATTGTCGCCTACGAGATCGGCGACACCGAAACGGCATGCCGAGCTTTCGAACGGGCCGCGGCACTCGATCCCTATGACTCAGACAACGTGCGGAATCTCGAACTGTGCGCCGAGAGGGGCTCACGGCCACCGGTAGAGCCGTGAGAAGGCCGCAGAGGGTCACCCATGCGTGAGCTCGGCATCGTGGTCGCCCTCAGTGCACTCATGTGCTTGCTGAGCGGAGTGTGGTTTGCTCCCTGGGAAGCGCTCTATTCGAGCGGGATATGGCTCACGCTGGCAGGCTTCGTCGTGGGCGTTCCGACCGGGTTCATCTACCACGTGCGCCTCTTTCAGGTGTTGCGACCGCGAGGCGAGCTGCCGCGGGGATGGTACTGGCGCCCGCTCCGTTTCAACGCCTGCCTTCGGCGCGAAGAGCGCGCTCGGGTCATGGTGTGGTGCTACGTCGGCGGTCTCGGCTTCGTGATCATCTGCCTTGGGTTGGTGTTGATGGGCGCAGGCGTCTCCATGGCATTGATCCGCGGCGCGTAGCGACCAACTTCAGAGTTGGGCGACTGTTTGGAGGGTCGCTTTGGAGCGATTGAGGGTATAGAAATGGATTCCGGGAGCGCCCTTGGCGAGTAGGGCGCGGCATTGTTGTGCAGCGAACCGCACGCCTCCTTGAAGGGCGACCTGGTCGTCTTCTCCCGCTTCGCGGAACGCGGTTTCGAGCTCGGGAGGGATGGTGGTTCCTGGGGACAACGACGCGATGCGCTCGAGGTTGGCGAGGTTCAGGACGGGCATGATTCCCGGTACGATAGGCACTTCGATGCCCCGTGCGCGAACGCTGTCGACGAAGCTCCAATATTTGTCGTTGTCGAAGAATAGTTGCGTGATCAGGAACTCGACGCCGGCGTCGACCTTGCGGGCGAGATTGTCGATGTCGGCTTCTAGGCTCTTGGCCTCGTGGTGCTTTTCGGGGTAGCAGGCCCCGCCGATACCCAATGAGAAGCGCTCGCTTACGAACGCGGCCAGCTCGTCGGCGTGGCGAAATCCGCCTTCGACGGCCGTCCAGTCTGTGGCGCCCTTTGGAGGATCACCGCGCAGGGCGAGGATGTTGTCGATGCCGCGCGCCTGCATGTGGCGAAGGGTCTCGCCGAGCTCCGATTGAGTGGTGCCCGTACACACGAGGTGCGCCATGGCGGTGAGCTGAAACTTGTCTTGCATCTCGATCGCCAGATCTGCCGTGCGCTCGCGCGTCGTACCCGCCGCTCCGCAGGTGATGGAGACGAAGCCCGGCTCGATGGTCGCGAGACGTTCCACCGCGCGAAACAAGGCCTTGCGTCCCGCGTCGTTCTTGGGCGTGAAGAACTCGAGCGAGAGTACCGGGCCTCCCTCGGCCGCGTACAAGTCGGCAATACGCATAGGCGGCACTCTATACGGGCAACCCACGCCTGCCGGCAAGACGGCAAGCAAAGAGGATCAGCAGCATGGAGATCAGCCCGGGCCCAGGAAGCCGGCCAGTTGCCGTAGCGCATCCGCCTGCGCCAGGGTCAGTGCCCGCGTCAGGTCCGATGCCGGCATCAGGGGGAGCCCCGCCCTCGCGCAGCACCAAATCGGCGCACTGATAGTAGATGTCGTTCCCTGGCGTGGTGTACGGCGGCTTGTCGTACATCACTTGGATCACCTGGAGTGTGCAATTCTGGCACGTGATGTCGGGGAGCGTGACGGTCGCCACGTACGCGCGTTGGTCCCGCCCCTCATCGGGGATTGCATCGAGCAGCACCGTGTCGTTGGAGTAGAGCTCCATCATCGTCGCGGGATCCACGAAGTCGTCGACTCCGTCATCGTCGAATGCGATGCGATAGTGTCCCGGGTGGTCGACGTATTCGTCCCAACCAACCTCGATGGTTTCGCCAGGCTCGTAGTACGTGACGTTGCCCGTTCGCTCCCCGCCCGCTTTGCCGCACGGACCGGTCTTGAGGACGTCAGGCCCGTACCGTGACACCGGTGGGTCCAAGCCCAAATGAGCGCGGGCCCCGACCGGTGACAGCGCCAAAAAAACTAGACAGAAAGCTAGACAGGCAGCAACCAATGAGAAACGCATGGCTGCATCGTACCGTAGGAGACGACGGCGTGCA
>PVMK01130312.1_pt1 | contig 22214 bp, 19 predicted proteins | sample 1853481 | NCBI WGS metagenome assembly PVMK01 (sample SAMN08533507, study PRJNA380276) | Marine sediment metagenome, whole genome shotgun sequencing project.
CAGTTAAGGGGGCATGGATGAAGAAAAGAGTTATAAAAGAGAAAAGTTATGAATTTGATATAAATATAATTGAACTATATAAGTTTTTGCTTAAAAAGAATGAGTATGTAATGTCAAAGCAATTACTGAAATCCGGAACCAGCGTTGGTGCAAATGTTGAAGAATCCCTGGCGGGACAAAGTCGGGCAGACTTTTTGTCTAAAATGTCTATAGCTTCTAAAGAAGCTAGGGAAACAAATTATTGGTTAAGATTATTAAAAGATAGTGGATTTATAAATAAAGAAAAGATTAAGCCATTCATAGAAGAATCTGAGAGTATAATTAAAATATTAACATCTATCGTAAAAACTACCTCAACTAAAAACTCAAAACCCAAAACTAAAAACTAAGAAATTGAAAATTTCTATAATCACTGCAACACTTAATAACAGGGACACAATAGAAGCCTGTCTGAATAGTATCCATAACCAGAGCTATAAAGATATCGAACATATTGTTATCGACGGGAGTTCTACAGATGGGACGCTTGATCTTCTGAGTAAATACAAGGAATCTTTTTCAGTATTGGTGAGTGAACCTGATGATGGCATTTACCATGCTCTGAATAAGGGGATCAAACTGGCTTCCGGAGAAATTATCGGCTTTTTACATGCTGATGATATTTATGCAGATAAAGAGGTTATAGATACTGTTGTCTCTTCTATGGAGAAACATAATGTAGACAGTTGTTACGGTGATCTCATTTATGTCAGCAAAAAGAATACAGAGAAAACTGTCAGGTACTGGAAGTCATGCCCTTATAAAAAGAGGCTCTTTCAAAAGGGATGGATGCCGCCCCATCCGGCATTCTTTGTGAAGAAAAGTGTGTATGATCAATATGGTTGTTTCGATACCAGTTTCAGGATTGCAGCTGATTATGAAATTATGGTGAGGTTTCTTGAAAGAAACAATATTTCAACTTTTTATATAGATAAAGTTCTTGTGAAGATGAGAACAGGTGGAACAAGCAACAGAAGCGTAAAAATATATTGATAAAATCAACAGAGGATTACAGGGCCAGGAAGGAAAACAATGTTAATAATGCCCTAAGTACTGTTCTGTTAAAAAACCTTTCCAAAATCCCCCAGTTTCTTGGAAGATAGAGATTTTTTATCTTCTTGTAGTGCTCGCCTTTAATATTTTCAGGTTCTCGATAAAAACCCCGATTAATGCAATGGCAATACAATACATCAACAACATTATCCATCCATCATATTTATAAAGTATAAAGGCAATACATGACATCAGGGCAGATAATATCCAGATAGTTTTTACCACACGATTTAAAGGGATGCCCGATCTCTTCATAAGGTGATGAAAATGTGTTTTATCCCCCCTGAAAGGGTGCTTCCTGTTTATGATTCTGATAAATAGAACCCTGACCGTATCGAATATGGGAATTCCCAGGACAATTACAGGAATCATGGGATTAATTGTTCCCTGCCCCTGGGTCAGCAATATGGCCAGCATGGCAAGTGAAAATCCCAGGAACAGGCTTCCTGAGTCGCCCATGAAAATTCTTGCCCTGGGATAGTTATATCTGAATAACCCAAGTGTGGCCCCCAGACTGGCTATGCTGAGCACAAGAACGGTTTCATTTCCGCTTATAGATGCAAAAATTGCAAATGAGACAAATGCGATAGATGAGACTCCGCAGGCCAGCCCATTCAGTCCATCTATTAAATTAATTGCATTAACAACACCAAATACTGCAAATACAGTAAAAGGTATTCCCCACATTCCCAGCTTTATCTCGCCGCCACCGAAAAGGTCCCCAATATTATTAATCCATACTCCGCCGCCAAACTTCATTATTAATGTAGCGACTATAGTAAATGCCAGTTTTACTTTCCAGTTTGCGCCTCTGATATCATCGATGATTCCAAGCAGGAGCATCATAGAGGATGCGAGCAGGTAGGATCCGATAACTCTGTCAACAGGAAATATAATGGGTGCAATAATCAGGACCCCTGATGCAATTGCAATCCCGCCTAATTTGGGAGTTGGATATGAGTGGGCATGTCTTCTGCCGGGAACGGCTATAGCTCCTCTATTATTAGCGAAAGAGGTAACTAACGGTACAATTGAAAAAGAAGTTATAAAGGCAGTAAAAAAAATAATATAGGGCATTAATTAATTTTTAATAAACTGATTTATGAATATTTGAGAGATTATATCATAAGGACAGGCTAAATAGAAGGGATGACATCGTTTGTTTTGTCATTCCGGCCTGCCTGCCGGTAGGCAGGCTTGCCCGGAATCAAACGTGTTCAGACTCCCGACAAGCGGGAGTGACGACATTTACATTCATTCTGTAACAACCTGCTGTGTGGAAATGACCTTTTGACTTGTTATATGAAAATATTTTGGAGATGATGCTTATTTTATAATTGATGTACTGCCTCCTCGACGGCTGTCTCCCCAGCCCTTCATATTGCTGCTTACACAGTTAACACCGCCGAAATACATATCCTTTACATTCCAGACATTAACGTCGTAATGCTTTTTTAACTTTATAATCAGTTCTTCAGGATATCCAGGCTCTACCTGTATTATATTGTCTTCAAAATGAATCCTCGGTGATTCAATCGATTCTTCAAGAGAAAGAGAAAAATCAATAATATTGATCAGGGCCTGAAGAACTGCGGTTCTTATCCTCTTACTCCCTCCGCTGCCAAGGGCGCAATCAACTTTTCCTTCCTTCATAACAATCGTTGGGATCATCATTGACGAGACCCTTTTGCCCGGCGGCGATGAATGAAAGCCCTCGGGATGAAGGTCATCTTCACCCATCATATTGTTTAGCATTATTCCTGTTCCGGGGATATAACATCCTGAGCCTGAACCGTTTGAATTAGTCATGGATGCAGCATTACCTTCTTCATCAATAACACTAATGTGAGTTGTTCCCCGGGTGGAGATCGGGACTTTGTCTGAGATGCTTTTTATAAATGCCTCAACCACAGGCGATGAAAGAGAGTTTATTAAAGGATAGAGTATAAGCTTTCCGTCTTTCTGAGGATTAAATTTCGACATTTCTTTCATAAGTTCAACAAGGGATACAAGATATTCTTCTGATTCTATCGATAGTTTCCCCAGATCAATTTTTTCAAGCAGGTACAGCCCCATAGCAAGCAGGACCCCTCCGGTAGAAGGAGGAGGATTAGTGAGTATCTCTCTGTCTCTGTATCTTATACGAAGTGGCTCTCTCACACATACCTCATAATCGTTCAGGTCTTTAGCTGTTACCATGCCGTTAAGCCTGCTCATTTCCGCTCCAAGACTTTCAGCTATCTCTCCGCTATGAATATCACTATTGCCATCTTCAAGGTTTTTCATAAAACCCAGAAGATCAGGATTAAATAGTCGCTCACCCATTTTCGCGTACCTGCCATTAATCAAATATACTTCTTTCCCATATTCCGAAGCCGTCATAATAGGTTCAAGCAGTCCAAGAAAGACTTCCTGGCGTTTATTGATTTCTATTCCTTCCTCAAGATAGGAAAGGGCCGGTGCCAGAATTTTGTTCAATGGAAGTGTTGAAAGCTTTTTATGAACATGAAGCAGCCCCTTAAGCATGCCCGGGACTGCGACAGAACCAAAGCCAGTATGAAATATCTGGGTGCATCCAGGGAACCTGATCGGTACAGCATTCATTTCAGGAGTTACTGTTTTGTTCAGGCCAAGTCCGGGAGTGTTGACAAAAAAATCAAATAAAGTGTCTTTTTTATCTTTTTCAGAATGGGCAAGCAGAAAACCACCGCCGCCAAAACTGGTAAGAGATGGTTCGGTAACTACAGAGGCAAAACCGGCAGCCAGCACAGCATCAAATGCATTGCCTCCAATGGGAAAACATCTCTGATGCGGCTCTGGAGGTTAAGGGATGTCCTGATGAAACGACACCTCTCATTTAAGAAAACGATCCTGGAAGGTCCGGATCATATCTGGAAAACTTTTACCCTCTTCCTGATATAGTCTTTTCTGAAGATGAGCGCCTGTTGACCGGTTTACTATTTCAGGGAACCTGATCAAGGTAGTCTGTTGAATTAAGATCTTCTGATATTGGCTTTACATGTCTATAAAGACTGATGGCGGCCTCTTTAAAGGAATATTTAGTACCGAAGAAGGGGTCTACATAGAGACCGTCAAGTCCATATCTGGCAGCCTGCCATTTATTGGACCTTAATATTTGCATATGCGGTTCGGGATTTTCGTACTGGTCTGCAAGTGCAATAACAAGGGATTGGATCAGGGCTGTTATTGCCAGAATATCATTCATGGAGTAGGGGAGGTCACATATTCTTATTTCGACCGTCCCGAAGTCAGGGTGCGGTCTTACATCCCACCATATGTCCTTAACAGACTCAATGATGCCGCTTTTCCTTAGAAGTGCTATAAGCGTTTCATACTCTTCCCAATCATCAAGTGAATCGGGCATTCCTGCAAGGGGCAATGCTTCAAACAGTTTTGATCTGTATGACATTAATCCAGTATCTACTGTTTCATAAAAAGGGGAGGATGTTGTAAGCGCCAGTAAAATGGGGAGGTATATTCTCAGATGATTGTTAATCTTGATTACCTTTTCTTCGTCATCTACACCGATATGGACATGCAGTCCCTGGCTGATAAATCTTCTTCCCACCAGCTGCAGTTCATTCATGATCCGCTCATAACGGGGATGGGAAGCAACCTCCTGGTCAGAGGATTTGGAAAATGGGTGCAGGCTTGCTGCGTATAACGAAGCCCCCAGCCCTTCAGCTATCTCATTAAGATGTGCATAGGTTGTTTTTAAATCCTTTTCAACGTCAGCTACTGTTGAACAGATTCCGGTATTTATTTCCACCATTGACCGGATAAATTCAGGTTTTATCTTTTCTCTGAAAACAGGCGAAACTTTGTCCAGTATTTCCGGCGCCAGAGAAGTAAGCTCACATGTTTCAGCATCGAGAATCTGTAGTTCCAGTTCTACTCCTATTGTAGGGTCAGGAGATTTGTTGAATTCAAGTCTGCTCATAAATAATTATTTTTTACCCAGTTTTTTCAGTGAATGCCGTGCAAGTTCAGAAAGATAAGCTGATCCAACCCTGAGCACATCTTCATTAAAATCAAAGGCCGGGCTATGGGATGAAATCTTGTCATGTCCTTCCTTGGCAGCTCCAAACCTGACAAAACAGCCCGGTACCTGTTGTAGGTAATAAGCGAAATCCTCACCCCCAAGACTCGGGTAAGGTAGTGTTATAGCCGCATTCTTGCCGAGAAGCTTTTGAGAAACAAGCTGTGCAATGTCACATGGATAATCCTGATTTATTATTGGGGGGTAACCCGGCTTAAATGAAACTTTTATATCTGCATCATAGTGTATTGATAATGATGAAGCCATCTTTTTGATTTTATCATTTATCTGGGTTCTGACCGATTCGTCGGTTGTTCTGATCGTTCCTTTTAACACTGCTTTTTCAGCTACCGCGTTATTTACTGTACCGGCCCTTAAATATCCTATTGTTATTACAGCAGGATGGATAGGATCAATTTCTCTTGAAATTATAGTCTGAATATTGAGTACAATCCTGCTGGCAATAATCACTGCATCGATCGTTTCATGTGGTCTTGCGGCATGTCCGCCTTCTCCGATAACCCTGATTTCAAAGGCATCGGTATAAGCTGTATGTACGCCTCTTTTAATACCGATTTCACCAACCTGGTGGCTCCTCTCAATATGCCCGCCAAAAATCATATCAACCCCTTCAAGCACGCCCTCTTCGATCATGGGTTTTGCGCCTCCGTCCCCCTCTTCAGCAGGTTGAAATATAAAGACCACATTCCCCTCGGGCGGATTTTCCTTTAGAACGGCTGCAGCTCCTAACAGCATTGCCATGTGGCCGTCATGACCGCATGCATGCATTATGCCCTGATTTTGAGATGCAAAGGGAAGGTCTGTGGCTTCAGTAATTGGAAGGGCGTCCATATCAGCCCTTAATGCAACGGTTGGTTTTTTCTCATCAGTAATTAATTTAGCGACTATTCCTGTTTGAGCAACTCCTTTTTTAAATTTAATCTTCAGTTTTTTGAGTGTACTGCAGATGTACTCAGAGGTTTTTTCTTCTTTGAATCCAAGCTCAGGGTTTTGATGGAAAGTTCTGCGCAGCTCAACTATCCACTCAAAAAGCTCATCACTTACAATTTTTTTAACTTTTTTCATAATCTTAAAAATATCATTATTTTAATAAACTTGGTATTCCTAATATTGATTATACTCCAAATGTGCCATTTATTTGAATAATAGCAGTACGTTCCGTTGAAATATGGAGATTCACCCCAGGCTGAAAAATATTGTTATAACTAATATCTTAATTTAGATAATATAATTGAACGATATTAGCCTGAAATGCTATACTTCACTGTTTAAATCCATTTGTATCCATTAGGAGAACCCCATTGAGTTTGATTGATAATGACCAAAGTGTGCTAAATCGTAATATATCACGAAGAGATCTTCTTGCTTTGGGTCTGGTAACAGCGGCGTCCTCTATCTTCCCTTTAAAAGCTATTGCTCTTTCAGAGAAAATATCGTCTCCAAAAGAACTGTTTTTTTATAATGTCTATACTCACGAAAATCTCAAGGCTGTTTACTGGAAAGACGGAATGTATCTGCCTGAGGGACTGGCCACAATAAACCATATATTCAGGGATAGCCGCACCGGCAGGGAAAGAGAAATAAACATAAACCTTCTGGATCTGTTATTTGAAGTTAAAGAACAGATGAAAAGTAAAGAGCCATACCATATCATATCTGGTTACCGCACACCAAAGTCCAATGCCATTTTAGGCAAAAGAAATAAAGGCGTAGCAAAAAACAGCCTCCATATGTATGGCAAGGCCGTTGATATAAGCATGCCCGGTTATAGCCTCAGGGGAATAAGGAGGGTTGCTATGAAGCTTAAGGCAGGGGGTATTGGCTATTATCCCCGATCAAAGTTTCTCCATCTTGATGTTGGTGAAGTACGCTATTGGTGGGGGTAGGACTTTTCTATTTTTGCTATCTATTTTCGATTTCTTTTTTAATATCCTCTTTTTCTATATTCTTTTGAGGCGGGGGATTTTTTAAAAGGACCAGTTCCTGTTGTGCCTGACAGATTTGACCTTCAATTATGGCGCCTCTGGCAATTGACATATTTTCTCTATATAACAGTTCGCCATTACCCTTTGCATTTGGCCCTATTTCAATCTCTTTGCCTTCCAGTTTTCCTGTAAACTCTCCATTGATATATATTTTGCCTTCTGAGACGATTTCCCCACCGTTAAATTTTCCTGTAATTCTCACATCACTTCCGGCATTGATATTACCACGAAGCATTGAACCTTCTATATCAACCTTGCCGCCTTTTGTTTCAATGTTTCCGCTGCAGCTGCCTTTTATGATAATGTTTGAATCTGTTTTTGAAATTATGTTGCCTTCAATGTCTCCGCTCAATTCCAAATCACAGGTAATATTAATATCACCCATGAGTTTATTGCCTTTTAAAATAGTGTTGGAAGCTTTGCCGGTAAGTTCTCTTGATTCGGAGACCCGAACATCATCTAGTCCAGGGTCTTCGGTGGATGGTTCTCTTTTTTTAAACATAGTTCCCCTTCTTATGAAAAGTTAGCAAAACAGTAATTGCTAATTTATTGTATCCAAAGCAGTTTTCTGAATATCCACCCTGAGTCACCGAATTCATCAACAACTTTTGCCCAGGGGGGAGTTATTTTGATTACCTTGAAGGAGTCATATTTTAAAGCTGGACTCATGGCGGTTTTGCCATACTTCGTGCCAGGACCACTTCTGACATTTGCTTTATCAACCTTAACAACTGCACATTTAAATTTGCTCGTAACCAGTTTGGTGTATACCCAATGGACATCACCGTCAACGTCTTTGACTTTGTACCAGTTGCTTTTTTTGGACAGTTTGTTAAAGGGCATATACTTAAAAACTTCCCAGGTCTTTTCAAATTTGGTCCCAGGGCCGCTTCTAAGGTTAGCTTCAGATACATTTACACATAATGCATAGGAATTACCGGATAAAATGATAGTTAAGAGAGCTACAACAGCCCATAGTAATATTTTTTTCATATAAAACCTCCTCGCAAAATACTCTAAATGTTTTATAACTTTTTTGCAAATTAATGCAAGGTTAAAAAAGCTGACATGTTCCATTTGAATTGGCAGGAAGCATTTCAGTTTTGAGCAATTCAAAAAAACAACGTGAATCAATGATGTTGTAAAATATCAAGAATTTGTGGTGCAAGTCATGGTGGAAGCTGGGAAAAAGCAATCTAATGTATGGCTCTTTGCTGTTTAACTGCAGGAACAGTCCTGGTATCTACCAGACTTTAGTAGCTATACTCCATACATTTACAACTTTTATTAATAATAAATAATTATATTATACTTATGCCCATGTGGCTTGATATTCCTAAGTACATAATCGTTAATCTCCTGCTTTTTTCCTCATGGTATCTCTTCCTATTTAATAGAAAAACGACATTATCATTTGTCGACAGGTTGATCGGAACATCTATTCTCGGCCTTGCACAGATTATTGCAACTGAAATGGTATTGGGGCTGATCTTCAGGAAACTTTATGCCAGTCCTCTTTTCTGGGTGAATGTACTCATATCATCAGCCATCCTTTTCATCACATTATCGAAAAGTAATACAGGTCTTTCATTGGTAAAAAAAATATTAGATGAGCTGATTGAAAAAGCCGGAGGGTTTTCCAGGCTAATCCGGTCAGACATTATATTGCTTGCACTTTTCAGTCTACTGGTGATGAAAATCTGCTGGTTAATGTTTATTGGCTACCTGTTTCCTTCATATACATGGGACTCCCTTTCTTACCATCTTCCTATCGTTGGAAATATAATGCAAAGTGGCGCTATCATGGAAAACCCAGTCAACTTCCAGATCGACACATTTATAAACATCTTTCCCAAGAATATGGAACTCTTCTTTCTCTGGAACATCATATTCCTGAAAAGCAGAATAATTACAGACCTGAGTCAGTTGCTCTTCGTAATTATCGGAATACTTACAACATACAGCATTGCATTAAAGCTGGACATAAAGGCAAGAAGCGCTCTTTACTCCTCTTTTCTCTTTTTTTTTACTCCTATAGTTATTCTACAAATCAATACAAATTATATTGATATTGCCGTATCAGTCCTGTTATTAATTGTTATTAATTACCTTCTCTATGAAAGTCCCTCGTTTAAAAACGGATCATCGCCTGTTGAGCATCAGAATGATAGAAAAACCCCTATTTTACTGGCGGGCGTTACAGCAGGCATATTGCTTGGCTCAAAGGGCTCAGGGCCTTTATTTGTACTTATATTTTTATCTGCAATTATAGTCCAGGAATTTATTAAGCACCGCCGGCAAATCTATGCCAGGGATTCCGCAGGGAAGAGCAATATTATAAGACGCAGTATTATCCCCTACCTGATGTATTTCTTCTTTCCTCTAATCGTGCTGGGGAGCTACTGGTTCATAAAAAACTGGGTGCTTTACGGTAGTCCTGTTTATCCGATGGAGATAACCGTCTTTAATATTACTATCTTTAAGGGTCTTTATAAAAAAATGCTGGATCCTGTGCCGGCACTGATTGAAAATTCCTCTTACCTTACCAGGCTGTTTCATGTCTGGATGGAAAAGGTTGAATTTTATCTCTATGATTCACGGCTAAGCGGGTTTGGCCCCCTGTGGACTATACTCCTTCTGCCCAGTCTGGTCTTTGCATTTATCAACTCTGCAATAAAAAAACGTTACAACTGGCTTTTTATCAGCCTTCTTCTTATTTTGACCTTTGCCGTTCACCCAAGGAACTGGAATACAAGATACACAATATTCATGGTTGCATTCGGAGCAGTCTCTTATGGTTTTGTCATAGACTATTTTGGCAAAAAAACCAGGATCACCGGCGTCATAGCCCTGGTCCTGGCCGCATATACATTCCTGACAGTGAACTCTCCATGTGTTATGCCGGCAAAGATCAGGGAGTTTATGGATCTGCCTGCTAAAGAACGAACAATTGCCCGTCACAAACCCTTTAATATCGATATTCATGTGAAACAGCAGTACGGCTACTGGACATGGATAAACGACAATGTTAAGGAAGGCGACACCGTTGCATACACTTTTGAACCGCTCTTTCTGACTCCGCTATGGAACAATGGTTTCTCAAGCAACATAATATATATAAGCGCAGAAAACTATGACGACTGGCTTAAGAAGCTTAAAGGCAGAGGAGTGACTTATGCATTATTGCAACAGCAATCTAAAGAGAATAACTGGATAGAGGGTAATAGAAAGCTCCTTGCAGACAGGGAAGGAAAGACAGTAATTCCGAAAGAGGAGTTCAAGATGGTTTACTTTGACGATAGCTATAAAATACTAAAGCTTTTAAAGGCAGAAGACTGATGACAGAAGAGCAGAAAAAAAACATTCTTTATATAGTTTTTATCATTTCAGTAATTATACTGGCTGTAATATATTTCTCAGTGCCTGAAAGATCGGTGTTTATTGAGAATCAGTTAAAGTGGTGGAAGGAGTTTAGAGAGGTGTTTCTTGGTTTTCTTAATTAATGACCGGAGTATAGCCTGACAGTGTCATCATGATATCATATTTCTCACCTTCAAACTGCTGTAGGCTTTAACCATACTTACTATGCTCATTGAGAAGAGCTCATCAATGGATGTGATAAAGTAATCGATTTCAGTTTTGTTCACAATAAGAGGAGGAATAATCATTATCACCTTCTTTTCATGGGGACCTGGAGTTACAAGGATGTTGTATTTATTTGCCAGCAGAGATACTACAATTCCAGTTAAAAAGCCATCTGAAAAATCTTTTATAGCAGTGCTTACATTTTCAAGGAGCTTTACCATTTTGTCTGCAGGACGTTTTAATTCAATGCATAATAATAATCCAACACCCCTTACATCTTCGATTATTCCTTCATGTCTGTCTTTCAGGTCATTGAGTTTTGCAATAAAATACTCGCCCATCTCTTTTGAATTATCCACCAGACCCTCTTCAACCAGTACATTGACCGCTTCTATGGCGGTGTAGCATTCCTCACCAAGTCCGCTGAAGGTGGAAGAATGAATCATCGAGTCCTGAAGCCGGCCGTATGCCTTATTATAAATATTATCCCTGGCAACATATGCTCCAACCGAGGCCTTTCCCCCGCCGAGTGATTTGGCTACTGTGAAGATGTCGGGTACGATCTCTTCATGCTCAAAGGAAAACATCTTACCTGTCCTGCCGAAACCGCACAACACTTCATCCACTATCATCAAAATATTATGTTCATCACAGAGTTTTCTAATGTTCTTCAGGTAACCTGATGGCGGTTTAACTACGCCTTCTGCATGAATAGCCTCCAGAATGATCGCAATAATGTCATTGTCTCCGGTATCATCGCTGCTGCTTTGCTTTATTAAATGCTCAAAGGCCTGCCAGTCTCCATAAGGTACTGAAACACAGTTATCGAGAAGTTTGAAATACTTTCTTGACGGTTCAACGCTTGAGACCGACATAGTGGCGTGTGTCTTTCCGTGAAAAGACGGGTCGGTATAAATAATTTTGCTCTTGCCTGTTCCCTGATATTTCTCGGCAAGTTTCAGTGCGCCTTCATTAGCCTCAGCACCACTGTTGCAGATAAAGACATAATTAAGATCACCCGGGGATACTGTTGCGACATTCTTTGACAGGGCAGCAATATAAGGTGATAAAAAGGTCTTCCAAATCTCCAACTGCTTTTTTTCATTAAATTTCTTGCGGGCCGCCATAATTCTCGGATGATTATGCCCCAGGTTAAGCACAGAAAAGCCGCCCGTAAAGTCGTATATCTTCCTTCCGCATTTAGTGTGAATATACATCCCCTCTGCATATTCAATTTCCAGTTTGTCGAGGCACAACATGGAGAGGAATTTTGGGATACCCTTATTGACATGCTTCAGGTAACATTCCTTCACACGTTTTAAGGGCAGATTATCCAGATCTTCTAATTTAATCAGGGGATCATTCATAGGACGGTAATACCTGTTACTATGCTGTCTGAAATGCGATGTTATGTGGTTTTCTGATACTTCTTAATAAGCCAGTATTCAGCGTTAAAGGCCTCTGCCACATAATCCAGTCTTCGTGTCTTCAGGAGCTTCATAATTGTAACAAAAATTATCTTCGGTTTTTTCAGGATAATAAACAGGAGAAGAAAATAAAAGCTGAAGTTCCTCGCATTGGAGAAATAGTTTCTTATGAAAAAATGGTTCTGCATACGCCGCCTGATCCTGCTCAGTTCTTCTTTCTCAAATGTAATCGATATTAAAGGTAACTCTGGCTGTCTATGTGACCATATTTCGGAAAAAGGAAGATCTTTATCCAGCCATCCTTTTTCGATTGCCATCTTATAAATGTCTGATCCGGGATAGGGGGTGAGAAAGTAAAAGGCAGTGTAATCAGCCTTGAGCTCTTTTGCAAGATCAAAACTTTCCTTTAAGTCAGCTTTTGTTTCTTCGGGATTGCCAACAATAAATGTGGCGAGAGTTCTTATTTTAAGCTCATTACAGAGCTTGAATGATTTTTTTATCTGATCTGTTCTGTCTCCTGCGCCTCCCTTGCCCAGGATCTTGAGAATCTTTTGAGAACCACTTTCAACACCGAAATCCAGCTGTACCAGACCCGCATCTTTCATCTTTTTCAGATAATCCCTACCTGTCTGATCAACTCTGGAGTGGCATGCCCATTTTATATCCAGATTTCTTTCGATGAGCTCATCGCAGAACTCATTTACTCTCTTTGGACTCAATGTGAATGAATCATCACAGAAATATATACCTTTCATACTAAATGTCTTCTTCAGGTGCTCCATTTCATCAACTATGTTCCTGGCAGATCTAAGTCTCGATTTCCTCCCGAACATATTATGGCTCCCACAATAAATACATCTGTAAGCACATCCCCTGCTTGTAACAATAGTAGTCTGTTGTCCATCTGCATGACCCCTGATAATTCCCGGGGGCTTCAGATAAGGAGTCATATCTATTAAATGACGAGCTGGGAAAGGGAGGGAATCAAGGTCTTCTATGAGAGGACGCCTTCCATTATCAATGACTTCACCGTCCCTGCGGTACATTACACCCTGTACCCCTTCGAGATTCTGACCACCAGAAAGCCTTTCACATGCTTCTACAATAGTATCTTCACCCTCTCCTACAACTACAAAATCCAGATCAAGTTCATTCAGTGTCTCGACAGGTTTTACTGTTGTGTGGAATCCCCCTGAGCAATAAGTCTTGTCAGGAAGTGTCTGTTTTAATTTATTTCTGAGGCCTATAGCCTTTTGATAGCCAGGGGTAAGAAAAGCCATTCCTATGAGGTCAGGATCAAATTCTGATACCTGATCTACTATTGTGTCGTCAAAATCCGGATCAGCGTCAATAACCTGAAGTTTATGTCCCGCCCTCTCAAGAACAGCGGCGACATATAGAAGTCCCAATGGGGGTACAACATTATTACCATCCAGAACCTGTGAGTTGAGCAAGGATATTTTCATATTTTTACAGTAATGCGGTTATAGGATGCAGTATTATATACCAAGTCACATTCAATAATTTAATTATTTATTTTAATACTGTTATTATTCTCTCGCATGACACTCTTCAGAAGAATAAAAAGTTTCTTAATTTATAGCTCTTACTTTTTATAACCTTTGTAAATACAGATCATTTCTCAAACAGGGCCGGTTTTATCTTTCTGAATAATTTCAGTTTCTCATCATACTTAACATCCTCTTCATCAAGAAAATTACTGAGAACTATTGAAAGAGCAGACCTCCAAATATACATAACACTCTTTACAGTCAGTAGAAGGTTGTACTTCAGGCCTCTTGTAGTAATAAAAAAATAGACTCCCGGCTCCATAGTTCTCTTTACAATAAAGAAAAGTATATTTGTAAGTTTTGCATGAAAAGACGTTCTCTGTTTTTCCGGTATGTTTAAGAACCGTGCTATTGAACGAGGCACATAAGGAGATATATAAAGCAGCTTGTTGAAGTAGTTGTAATCGATATTCATGAGAAATCTTGTAAGGTAAGAGTCAACATCTTTAATACCGTCCTTAATGGCCATTTCCCTTATTTTTGTCCCGGGCATATATGTCAGGTGGGCCAAAGACAAAACAAAGGGCCTGCCCAGTTTCAATATTGAATTCACTGTTTTTATCTGGTCCTCTTCCGTCTCATAAGGATTATCAACTATCATTTCATAATATGGAGCCGCCTTTGTCTCAGCTATTACCTCAGCCGCCTCCTGCACCCTGGAGAAAGGGACTTTCCTGTTGAAAACCTCGTAGTTGACCCTGTCGCTGCCGCTCTGAATACCCATAAGCACCCAGCTCAACCCGGCGTCCCTCAGCATTAGAAGTTGTTCTCTGTCAAGCTTTGTCGGATATACACGGATCATGAATGGGAGCCCAATATGTTTTTTGTATTCCCTGCAAAACTCCTCTATCCATTCCTTGCTGTGAAATAGAAACCAGTCATCTTCGATATTTATATAAATGATATGAGGGTATTTTTTTACTTCTTTAAGTTCATTAATACAATTTTCTACAGACCGCTCTCTCACACGTTTGCCAAAGGCATCCATAAGAAATGAGTTGCCACAGTAACTGCAGTTAAAGGGGCATCCCCTGGAAGTGAGAATCATGTGGCAGGTGCCGCCATAGTGTGCATATTTGCGGAACAGTTCAGGGCTATGAGAAAAATTTACTACCTTATTTTTGTGATAACCATAAAAGTAATCCGGAAGGTACTCCTGATGGGGCAGGCTATTGAGGTCTGCAACTTCCTCCCTCTTTTTTGCACTTATGATATTTCCGTTGTCATTCACCCAGAGGTTGGGAAAGTCGGGCAAAACATCTTTTCCATGGTCTCTCAGATGGTCAAGGAGTTGAACAGCGGTATATTCTCCCTCTCCTGAGCAGACATAATCAGCATACTTAATACAATCCTCCGGGCTCATTATCGCATGGACCCCACCCCATATGATGGGAATATCAAAAGACTCTTTGAGGAGTTCTGTCATATTCCTTGAGGGGTAGAACTCTATAGACATAAGACTTATCCCTATGAGATCCGGGGCATAATCACTAATAAAGTCTTTGATTGCAGGTGACAGCTTCTCTTCCATATAGCCCGGTATGAATAGCATACGGGCTTCATGTCCGTTGGCAATGACATTTGAAGCAATATATTTGATGCCCGTAAGGTATGAATTTGTTTGCAAAGAAATAAGCAGCACTTTCATAATCTGGAACCTTTATTTTCCTGTCTCTGAATTTATTGAATTCCGGATAAATGCAGAAAATATCACTGGATAAGCAACTGAAATTTATAGTAAAGAATAATCAAGATACAGAAATATATCAAGTAAGTTTGTACCCCTTGGCACCCAGAATGTTGTTGCTGTTTTGCCAGTTCTCTTAAGCGGCTTCTTATATCTAACTCTACTGCTTATCTCCATTCTCTGGTCTTTAAAACTATTTCGACCACTGCTGTGAAATAGCCATCAAAACATAAAAAAGGACTTAGAGCTAAACTCCAAGTCCTTAATTTTAAATGGTAGCGGGGACAGGATTTGAACCTGTGACCTTCGGGTTATGAGAGCGTTTTTAAGGTAAATTCGCAAACTCGCTTCTGGCCTGAGTTTACAGCTAATGTGCTGAAATAAATAACTTTATTGGTGTCTGTCTATTCTTGTGCTTTCCTGTTAATTCCGTCCATTTCGCTACTTTCTGCTACAAATCTGCTACATTATATAATGTCTTAATTAAGGATAATCCCTACAGAAATTTTATATTCAGTATTTTCTGAACATATCAGGGTACCACTAGTTTTCTTAACTCACAAAAGTTGATTTACCTTAAAATTCATTTTTTTTAATCTAAGTAATACCAGCAATAAGAATATTGTTAAGATCATAATCAGGAAGGTTAATGGGTATGATACAAATATTACCAGTGGTGCCAAAACAATCCTGGTTAATAATCTTAAATATTCCTGATCTCTAATATAGTCAGCCATAGGCGGTGAATATTTGTAGTATAAGTGAACAAGTGTTTTGCCTGGGGTATTAGTTAAAAGATAATTATCTCTAAATAATCTTAATTTTTTCACATAGGGATGCATTAGACTCCCATAGGCAGCAGTAGCTATAAAGCAGCCACCACCGCTATCGGCTTCACCGGTTAAACTGCTAATTGTTATGCAGTTTGAATTGTCTTGATTGCAGGAATTTACGTTTGGGTCAGACAGAAGAGCATTATAAGCATTTAACCGGCCTCCTGACATGACTTTGTTTGAGAGCGAATTTACTTTATCTACACTATAAATAATTTTATTCTTAACTTGGATATTAGTTAACTCAGGATTTACTGTTAGTATTAATCCTGCTACCCCTGATACAAATGGGGCAGCCATTGATGTGCCGCTTGCATTGGAATAATTATATTCACTAATTTCAAATGATTTCCTTGTAAGGGATATGTTTTCCAGGTACACTCCGTCACCGTTAATTGAATTATCCGATGTTATGCCAAATCCAAAATAAAAACTGTCAAACATTTCAGCTGCTCCGGTAAGTGATGTTGACTCATCTGAAATGAATTCATCTTCATACCCTGTTCTGTAATCAACCCAGTTCCAGTTGATTCCATCTATTGAGTAGTTGATATCCAAGTAGTCAGAATCTTTTTCAAACTCCCCTTTCCAGTTGAATGAAAGTGTGTACAGGTTATCTTTAACAGAAGTGAAAGGGGTCATATAGCCTATCCAGCTTACAGTATTATCAAGGTAGTTCTCGCCCGGGCTATCTTCAAGACTTTTGGAGCCATTCAATCCAGTACTATCATTCACATTCCAGGTGGAATAGATGCTATCGTTTTTCCACCCCATTGCTTCCAGGCTTGTATCTTCATCAAAATTCTCCACATCAAAAACTATTATCGGGGTTCCATAATCGATTACTGGATTTAAACTGAAAATATTTATGCCCGGTGCTGCCAGATCAACTGATGTTCTGCCGTAATTTGAGAAGTAAGCGAGTTCGTCATTGTTATCTGAGGCAGCTACTGAAATAATATTTGAACTTGTATAGCTTGCAGGGTAATCAGGTGAATAATCATTATTTTTGCTTTCATTACCTGCTGCGCATATTACTAACGCATTCGATGCTTCAATGGTATCTTTAAGAATATTACTGAAATTATTACCTCCCCAGCTTAGATTAATAATTCTGGCTCCATTTTCATCTGCATATCGAATGGCTGATACAGCATCTGCGGTTGTTCCGGTGCCGTTTATACCAACTATTCTTATTGGCATTATTTGAGTTTTCCACATAACTCCTGATGTCCCTTCACTGTTATTTCCATAAGCACCAATAATTCCAGCTACGTGTGTTCCATGTCCGTTATAATCCATTGGGTTGTTGTCATTACCTACAAAATCCCAGCCATAACAATCATCTGTGAACCCATTATTATCGTTGTCGATTCCGTCATTGCAGATTGTCTCACCAGTATTTCTCCAAATATTGGGTTTAATATCAGGGTGATTATATGCTACCCCTGTGTCAACAACGGCGATTACGACATTTTTTGATCCAACAGTTATATCCCAGGCTTCCGGGATATCTATGTCTGCATCATTTATTCCCCCTGTCTGTCCCAGATTATGTAGTCCCCAAAGCTCATTAAAATCTGTGTCATTCGGCATAGCATGAAGATTAATTATGTAGTTTGGCTCAGCATATTCAACATTGGGGTCTTCATTATAAATGCGAATTGCTTCCTCCACCGTAAGGTCATTTGAAATTCTGATTTGGTGGACTCTGATATTGTTAAATTCTGTAATTTTTGAAGAACCAGTTTCTGTGTTTAGTGAGTTGGTTAGAGACATATCTGTCTTCTGTTTGTATTTAACGAGGAGCTCTCCAGGTACATATTCAGCAAATCCACTATTAAATAGCATAAATATACTAATGATAATAATAAGGATATTGATTAGAGTGGTTTTAGAAAATTTCTTCATTTATGCAATAATCACCTGTATTACTGGGTGCCAGTCACTATGTAGATGCGCAAGTTACCCTTGTATGTACTGGTTATTTATTCGGTGGAAATGGGGGAAATCTTAACAATGGGATTGCTAAGTTACTTGAAAGTGAAAGCAAATGATACAAATGACAACTGCTCATACGTCGAACTTCATCTTACAGTTGACTGGAACATGATATTATTGCTTTTTGCCTCATCTGATATGAGGCTTGAAAATGCATGGACTTATCATCAAAATGTAGGATTAATACCTGATAGTCCATCGAGTGCCCTTAGGATTACGGAAACTGGAAGAGGTTAATGGGGCATAATGACAGGATACTCAGTATACTCAGTTTGTTGTTGCAGTTAGTGATTCCCTGAAAATATTAATAGCAACATCAGTGCGATTATAAAGAATGACATGGAAATAAGAATAGGTCTGGGAATTGTATTAATTAATTCCAGGGCCCTATGTTTATCACTTTTTATTGCCTTGAAAGAAAGAACCTCACCCCGTTCAATAAATCTTAAAATAGTATCACCTATCTGAATTTCCATGCCTCTGGAAAGTATGGCTTCCTTGACTCTTGTTTTTCCGATCATGACACCATTCACACTGTTAAGATCAGTAATTGTGATCCAGTCATCTTTATGACGGACAACCTTTGCATGATGCCCACGTGAAACAAGGGGGTCTTGGAGTACTATATCATTATCTTCTGAGCGGCCTATTAATAGCTCTCCTTCAATATAGAACTCTTTCCCTTTATCTACTCCGGAAATTATTACCAGTTTAGGCATTTGAAGAAGGCTTTTATCCATATGCATGTCAAGAGTACCGGTTTGATTAACATTAACCGGGGGGAGTAATTTATCAGCCTTCTGTTTCTTCTTCCTGTTATTACGTTGACTATTATTCGGCAGATTATTGTCCTTTTCTGCCAAAGCGGATTTCGGCCTGGTTATAACCGTTTTTTCAAAGCCATCTTCTTCACTATATTCTTCCAGATGAAATATTTTGAGCCCTATTTTTATTTCATCTCCGGGCGAAATGTTTTTTGCTCTGGTGGTCTGGATTTTTTTACCATTGATGAATATTCCGTTCGTACTGTCCAGATCTTTTATATAAACCTTGCCCTTCCGCATAGTAACCTTTGCATGATTGACTGATACACTTGAATCATTAAGCAAAAGCGAACTGCCCTCACCCCTGCCAATTATAATAGGCTTGGTAGTTACAGAAGTTTCCATTGATGTCTCTTTTCCCCCTTTTAGAACAAGTTTTAACATGAGAATATTCCTTGTCTACCTATAATTGATGATTGATATGGAATGGTCATTTAGGGCGTTTTAATGAATTAATAATATTTTTCACGTTAACTTTTTTACCGGGAGAAATCATAGTCTGATCTAATGACGATTCTGAAGCAGCCTCGGGACATATAAATTGTACAGGTATATTGCCAATATTAAAAATATCCTGATCATATAAGGGAGTCCTCTTTATCTTTTTCCCATTCAGTTCGGTACCATTACTGCTATCAAGATCAACAAGCTCTGCCTGATCCTGCTCAATAAGAATTCTAACATGATGCATGGAGACACTCTTGTCATTAATTGTTATGTCATTATCCATTACTCTGCCTATTGTAATGTTATCCTGGTTAAATTCGAAAACCATGGGTTTGCCTGATTTATTTTCAATGATGAGTTTACATTTCATTATAATTTCCTTATGTTATAAAAAAATATTGTATCACTTTTGAAATATTCTGTTTCTTTTTTTATGGGACGTGTAGTTGATCAATAATTATTAGTAATGATGGTAATGAGTTAGTCCTCATTTCATCTCCGTTTTGTGCTTAACAAAATGATAGCACTTGCACCTAAATCAGTTTTTCTACTAATTGAAGCCATAAATCATAAATTCCAGTATATTTACAGATTACTAATAGCAGGGCAACGATCGCAATATCTCCAACTGTCCTTGTAATACTCTTAAAGAGCTTGCGTCCAAGCAACAGGATCTTCCTGTCTGTGACAGGTACTGCATTGTTTTTTACATCTTTTTTTGGATTTCTATATGCCAAAAAATACTTTTCATTATACTGAAGATAATAATCATTTGTTAAAGTGATATCCATTTTTTCTCCCCTCTCATTAGGTATTAAAGTTTTTATTGGTTTTTCTATAGCTTTCAGCATCATATAGTTGTATTTGCAATTCTCTTGCCGATTGATAACACATTGAATTATAAAGCTAATAGCAGTATTTCAGGATCATCTGGAGCTACTGATATTCAGTATTTGCAATGTTTTTCGGTATTAGGTTAAATTGCAATTGAAGGACGAAGGAAGAATCTATAAAGATATCGACTGATTATTCTTATCTGACAGCTATTATTTCCAAAATTGACATCCTTTATTATTCTATTGACAGTCAGGTGAAAATCATGATATAAAAGATGATCCACGCACACTAAATTTAGCAGATACAGTTGTCTTTAAAAGAAACTATTTTAGTTGATAATCTCATTTTGGGGAGGGTTACATGAGATCTGCAATATCCTATATCTTCATTGTTGTATTTATTGCATCACTTTCTAACGTATCATTGGCTGGACAGGTAGTAACAGATGAGTCCAGGCAGTGGGCGAAAAAAATGGTAGAGGAAGAAAGTTCCATCCAAAGTGATGATAGCAATAAGACAATAGCTATCCTTTATTTCAATAATAAAACTGGAGAGAAGGAACTGGATCCATTACGTAAAGGTCTTACATTTATGCTTATAACAGACCTGTCTACTGTAAAAGGTCTGAAAGTCATTGAGAGAGTAAAACTTCAGGCATTAATTGAAGAAGTGGGACTGGGAGAGTCCGGGCTTGTCATGGCTGAAACTTCACCTCAGACTGGGAAAATGCTGGGCGCTCAATGGATCGTTGGCGGGGATATTATGTCATTGGACAGTGTGCCCATTCATGTATCGTCCAGTCTGTTGGATGTTCCGGGCTCAAAACTGGTTGGACAGCCAACTGCTGAAGGTATGCTTGCAAACTTCTTTGAGATAGAAAAAACTCTGCTTTTCAATATTATTGATCTTTTAAAAATAGAGCTCTCAGATGAAGAAATAATAGAGTTAAGAAAACCAATAACAATGAACCAAAAGGCATTGCTAGACCTTTTCAAAGCGATAGATGCAAGCGATAAAGGAAATTATGAGCAAGCTGAGCAACATTATAAAAGCTCACTTAAGCGGGACTCTGATATTGCTTCAGCAAAGGAATCCCTTACTGAACTGAGATCACTTGGCATGACCAGTCCATTACACAATGAAAGTTTGCAACTCTTGCAAACGGTCAGAAACACAACTTCTCTTACAGATCAACAGATTCCTGATATGATAACTAAAAGAGAGCAAACTCCTGAAGACACCAGAAATCTTACAATTGAAGTTCCTGTTCCAACTCTTTAATTGGTGTAAATAATTTTTTAAAAGGAAGTGAGATTATGAAAAAGCTATATCTAATGTTATTTTTTTCATTAATGGTGATTAATATGCAGTGTGGAAGTGGAGGCGAAAGATCAATTCCCACTAATACACCTGTAAGCATAAATGTGACCGAGGCTGTTGATAATAGGAATTTGGCTAATAGTCTTGTAAGCGATGAACCATCAAATGCTGTATCGAGCAATGCAGCAGTATCATCATCAGGTGCGAGACAATTAAGCATGTGCAGGTTTACGATTACAGGACCTGGAATGGATGACATTATACATGAGGTAAATATAACAGGTGATGTAATAAGCGAGACATTTAATGTTCCAAGTGGAGTTAACAGGTCTATATTAATTGAAATGTTTGTTGAAAACGATGAAAAAGCATTATATCAGGCCAGCAGGGAAGGGATTAATCTTGAAGGTGACCCTGTTCAGCTGAATATGGAATTAGGGGCAACAGAGGAATATTTTAAGCCGCCTGAATTTATAGGAATTTCAGGAATAAGCAATTCTGAAACAAGGTCTGTAGGGCTAAGC
>PVMK01188357.1_pt1 | contig 22212 bp, 19 predicted proteins | sample 1853481 | NCBI WGS metagenome assembly PVMK01 (sample SAMN08533507, study PRJNA380276) | Marine sediment metagenome, whole genome shotgun sequencing project.
GCATGGACGCCCCGAACACAGTCGAGCAGGGTCATGAGACGCTCTGCCCGGTGTGGCCTGGCCTCTTGTCCCCACGAGGCATGTCCGACGAGCCCTACGGCCTCTGCGTCGATGCGCTTGGTCAGGTCGAAGCCTCCGACGACTGGGCGGTTGCGAGGGCCGATAACGGTCTTTCCCCGTTGCGTTTGTTGGGCGCCGACTTCCAAGAGTTCGCACTTGACGCCGTCCAAGCCTTCCACGACCTATCCGAACCATTCGGTCTCGTCCTGGAATAGCCTGACAGCAGAGTCTCGAGAGAGGATCTAGATGGCTGACTCGTCGACCGACCCAGCGCCAGCGGGGGAGGGGTCGGCGGGTCAGCCATCATCTTCGTCGGGAGAACTCACCAACCCGTCTCACGCGAGTGACCGAATCCTGGGTGTCATTTGCTTGGTGCTCGGGGTCTGGTACGTGTTCGAGACGCGTAATTTCATAGAGACCGCTTTCGGTTCAGGTCCGGTCGGACCAAAGACACTACCCATCATCCTGGGGATCTTCTTCTTAGCCATGGCCCTCGTCCTGATAGTTCGGCCCGACGAGTCACCCACTTGGCCATCGCTGGGGATCTGGTGGCAGCTCGCTGTAGTGGTGGCGACGTCTTTCTTGTACGGCCAGCTTCTGGATATCGGCGGCTTCATCATTGCCAGTACCGCTCTGTCGGTGATCGTTGGCCTTTTCTTCAAGGGACCCATTGTCAAGCTGGTGCCTCTCAGTTTTGTGTTTTCGGTTGCCGTCGCTTTCGTTTTCAACAACTGGTTGACACTTAGGCTGCCGGTCGGTTGGTGGGGAGGCTTCTGATCGACTTCAACCTGTTGGATGGCTTCGCTGCGGCTCTCACCTGGGAGAACCTGGTTCTGGCGATCATCGGGTGTCTCCTGGGAACGCTGATCGGTGTTCTACCGGGAATCGGGCCTATCACCGGTGTCGCGATTCTATTTCCGATCACTTTGCGGCTTGGTCTTCCGGATGCCTCCACGCTGATCCTTCTAGCCAGTGTCTACTACGGAACGCAATACGGTGGATCAACAACCAGCATCCTGCTCAACGTGCCAGGCGAAGCCTCTTCGGTGGTGACCACGATTGACGGCTATCAAATGGCCAAACAGGGGCGAGCAGGCCAAGCATTGGCCATTGCCGCTATCGGTTCTTTCATCGCGGGTATCGGTGCCGTCATTGGATTGGCGCTATTTGGGCCGCCCTTGTCGGATGTCGCCACCCAGTTCCAATCTCCGGAGAAGTTCATGGTGATCTTGCTGGCTTTTGCAACTGTTTCGAGTCTTGCCGGCGACAACCTGTACAAGGGCCTGCTCGCTGTGTCTTTTGGGGTGATGCTTTCGACAGTCGGTGTTGACCTTCAGACCGGAGTCGTCCGCTATTCGTTTGGACAGCTGAAACTCCACGAAGGGCTCGACTTTGTGATCATCGCAATCGGTCTCTTCGCAGTATCCGAGGTACTCACTCTTTTAGAAGACACCGTGAGAGGGGAAAATCCGGCTTTCATTAAAGCGGAACGAATCTGGGTCAATTTCAAGGAGTTCATGTTCTCCCTCGGCGCCATCATCCGGGGTGCTGTCGTTGGATTCTTCATCGGGTTGTTGCCCGGCACTGGGGCGTCGGTCGCCGGTTTCATGTCATATGGCCTAGAACGTCGCTTTTCCGATAGGAATGGCACGTTCGGCAAAGGAGATATTCGTGGAGTTGCCGCTCCGGAATCAGCGAACAACGCCGCCGCCGGAGGCTCCTTGGTGCCACTGTTCACCCTTGGAATACCCGGTTCGGGAACCACCGCGGTCCTTCTTGGCATTCTCATCTCTATGGGGATCCGACCGGGCAGCGGGAACGTGTTCGAAGACTCACCAGAGCTGATCTGGACGTTGATCGCCTCGATGTTCATCGGCAACGCGATTCTGCTGATCCTCAACTTCCCACTAGTCAAGGTGTTCGTCCAGATCCTCAGGATTCCGAGCTGGTTCCTGATGCCGATCATCCTGGTGATCTCCTACATCGGCGTCTACTCCGTCAACAACAGTTCTCTCGATATCACCATCATGACCTTGTTCGGGGTGATCGGATACTTCATGCGGAAGATGGACGTTCCTCTCGCACCGATCCTGATGGGGTTGATCTTGGGAGACGACCTCGAACAGAATTTCCGACGTACGCTCCTAGCCAACGACGGCAGCTATTTCGCGTTCCTAGATGGGTGGCTCAACATCGCACTCGCAATCGGAGTTGTCGTCGTGCTGTTTCTTCCACAGATCATCGAGCGAATTCGCGGTAAGACGTTCAGAGATGAGTTCGCGGATACCACCGCCGAGGTTTGACCACCGTTTTCGCTTGCCTTCCCCGACCTTGTATCTCCTTGAGATTTCCAGCGCCACACAAGGAGCGCTAGCCAGCGCGAGAACTGAACGCTGTTGGGACTCTCTGTGTAGCCTTTCGCGTCATGCCGATGTTCATGGATGTTCACGATGATCTCGGTGATGCGACACCGGAAGACGTCGCAGCTGATCACGCCCGTGACCTCGAGGTTCAGGAGAAGTACGGCGTCCATTATCTGACGTACTGGCTCAACGATTCCCAGGGAAGGGTGTTCTGTTTAGTCGAGGCTCCAAGTATTGAGGCTGCGGTGGCATGTCATGCGGAGGCGCACGGGCTCATCCCGGGGAACATCATCGAGGTGATGCCTCCTTCGGTTGGCCAGTTCATGGGCAGCTGGGAGGCGAGCGGCCCGTCGAGGGCCACGGTGGCTGGACCCGGCTCGGAACCCGATACCGGTCTCAGGGCGATCATGTTCACCGACCTCGAGGCATCGACCGACGTGAGCGTCAATCTCGGAGACGACGCCGCTATGGCGGTGATTCACGCACACAACGAAGTCGTTCGCGACGCTCTCGCCGCTCATGGCGGACGGGAAGTGAAACACACCGGAGATGGGTTGATGGCGTCGTTCGTTTCGGTGAGTCGAGCTGTCGAATGCACCATTTCAATTCAGCGCAAGACGGTCGAGGTAGGCAGTGAAGACCCGAGTCGTGCTGCGCGTGTGCGTGTGGGTCTCAGTGCCGGAGAGCCTGTGACTGACCAAGAGGATCTATTTGGGGCGACCGTCAATCTTGCCGCCCGCATCTGCGGTCATGCAATGCCGAGTCAGATACTCGTGTCGAACACCGTCCGCGAGCTCGCACTCGGCAAGGGTTTTCCCTTCGTGGACCGGGGTTCGATCGCCCTGAAAGGATTTCCGGAGCCGGTACGTCTATTCGAAGTGTCCTGGGAATAGGAAAGGAACCCCGAGACGTCCAGCAGACCTGCCCACCCACAACCGGCATGGAGGGCGTCGTCGTGGCTGTCACCGACCGATCCGATCGGTGAGAGTCACCGTGTTCGTGTGCGTCGCCAGAAGAGCGCCAGCACGAGGCCGATTGCCGCGACGAACAGCACGACGGTGTCTGTCAATCCGAATCCGCTGCGCACGGCTCTGTCAGCTTGGACGAGACCAGCACCTAACAATGGGTCGTTGTTCGGATTCGATGCCGTATCGATCAGCCGGTCTCTCACCTCGCCAGGCGATCTGATGCCTGAATCGATCATCAACGCTGCAATACCCGCCACATGAGGAGAGGCCATCGAGGTCCCGTCTCCGTCCTGATCGACCCCGGATTCAGGGGAACCCTGCTCTCCCGGGGAATGAGCCCGGAGCGGGCGGTCGAGGCTGCAACTCAGATGACCCTCGACTGGCTCGACTAAGACTTGGACCCCGGGCACGCCCAACACATGCCCTTCGCCCGCGACGGCGTCACATCCTCACGCGTTCCGAAGTCGGGTCGTAGAGCGGTCTGATCGAGACGGTGGCCGGATAGCGCCGGCCGACGATCTCGACCTGCCAATCGCCCTCATTCAGATACTCACTTGTCACGGGCTCGTCGGCCTCGATCATCGCCAAGCCGACCGCGCCACCCAAGGTGAACCCATATGAGGCAGCACGGACGTAACCCACCGACTCTCCGTTGCGATGCACCACCTCACCGTGGAACATCAGTGGTTCGGGATCATTGACCAAGACCTGCACGAGACGTTGGTTCGGTGGCCGTGCCGCCATCTGACTCAGGACCTGGTCTCGCCCGATGAAACCCCCCGGTTTCTTCAGGTCCACGGCGAAGCTGAGACCGGCCTCCACAACCCCGTCGGTGTTGTCGATGTCGTGCCCGTAGTCCCGATAGCCCTTCTCCAAACGAAGACTGCTCAGAGCCTTCAGCCCGGCGTGACGGAGCCCGAATCGTCTCACCGGCCGAGACCAGACGGTCATAGACGTCGACCGCTTCGCCAGCGGGTATGTACAGCTCGAAGCCGAGCTCCCCGAGATAGGTGATGCGGATGCAGAGAACCTTCACCGGACCGATGGTGATCTCCTTCGCTCTGCGGAAAGGAAAACCCTCATTGGAAAGGTCCGCTGGTGTGAGCGATTGCATCAACTCCCGGGAGAGTGGCCCCTGGATGTTGATTTGGGCGTAGTCATCGGTCACATCCGTGATCGACACCTCCACTCGATCGGTGGTGTTCTGTCGCATCCAGGTTTGGACGTGACGGTGGGCCGTGTCGGTGGCCACGACCCAGAAACGCCCCTCGCCGAGCTTGGTGACGGTCAGGTCTGCCTCGATGGTTCCACTGGAATTGAGCCATTGGGTGTAGGTGATGATCCCGGGCCTGCCATCGACGCCATTAGTGGAGATCAACTCGAGCAAAGCCCCCGCGTCAGGTCCCTCGACGATGAACTTGGACATGAACGACATGTCCATCAACACCACGCCATTGCGGGCCGCCTCGTGCTCGGCGCGCCAGTAGGGGAACCAGTTCTCACGCTGCCAGGAGAGCCGCTCGACGATTGGTTCGGAGCCGTCAGGTGCGTACCAGTCGGCGCCCTCCCAACCACTCACCTCCCTGAAGTAGGCGCCCCGAGCGGCGAGGCGGTCGTGAATCGGTGACAGCTTGACGCCCCGTGCGGTCTGTGGGGAACGGTTGGGATAATGGGCCCGGTAGACCATTCCAAGCGACTCCGCGGTGCGGGCACGGAGATAGTCGGGGTCGGCCTGATAAGAGCGCATTCGGTCGATGTTGAAGCCGGTCACGTCGACGTCAGGCGCACCATTGACGATCCAGTGGGCGAGTACCCGGCCGAGACCCCCACCGGTGAGGATGCCAATGGAATTCAACCCGGCCGCGACGAAGTAGTTCCTCAGCTCGGGAGCTTCGCCAACAATGGGCTGGAGGTCGGGAGTGAAGGCCTCCGGTCCACAGAAGAGCTTGCGAATTCCTGTCTCCTTGGAGATCGGCACCCGTTCCATCGCCCGTTCGATGTAGGGCCCCATGCGGTCCCAGTCGGGTGGAATCTCACCGAAGGCGAAGTCATCGGGCACGCCTTCCACTTTCCACGGCGCCGCCTCCGGCTCGAACAAGCCGATCAGCAGACCACCCACCTCCTCCCGGTAGTACCCGAACGACGCCGGGTCCTCGATCACTGGCCACCTGTTGGAGATCCCATCGATCTGCTCGGTGATCAGGTAGTAGTGCTCGGCTGCCTGAAGGGGGATGTTCACCCCCGCTTTCGCGCCAATCTGGCGGGCCCACATCCCGGCGCAGTTGACCACGTATTCGGCCTCGATGACACCCTGGTCCGTCTCCACGCCGATGACAGCGCCTCTCCTGGCGACGATTCCGGTTGCCGCCACGTTTTCGAGGATCGATACGCCATGCATCCGGGCACCGGCCGCCAGGGAGATGGTGACATCTGCCGGGTTGGCCCGTCCGTCACCCTCGACATAAAAGCCGGCCAGAACATCGTCGGTCCGGGCGAGAGGAAACATCTGAGCAACCTCTCTTGCGGAGATCTCGTGAACGTCAACGCCACAGAATCTGTTGAAGGCGGCGACCCGCCGATACTCCTCCAGCCGGTCGGTGTCGGTCGCCAATTCGATGAATCCGATCGGCATGAACCCGGTCGCCAAACCTGTTTCGGACTCGAGCCGACTGTATAGATCTCGTGTGTACCTCCTCATCTCAGTCGATGTCGCGGACAGAGACCCGAAGGTGACGATCAGTCCCGCGGAGTGCCAGGTCGTGCCTGAAGTGAGCCGGTTCCGCTCTAGGAGAGCTACGTCGCTCCACCCCATATGGGCCAGGTGATAGGCCACGCTGGTACCGATCACACCGCCACCGATGATGACCACTCGAGCCCTGTCGGGCAGGGGGCGGCTCATAGTCGGAGAGGGCTCGGAGTGGAGGAGTGGTTTCTCACAGAATGCCAGAAGTTACCGGGAGAACCGAAGTCGCACAGGTTCCAAGGGACCCGAGAGGTCCCTACAATGCTCGGTTCTCAACCCAAGGTTGGGATTGACCGCACCTTTTATCGATCCAGGTTTTGAACACGACGCCTGCGGCGTCGGGTTTATCGCCGCCCTTGATCGTGTTCCTTCTTACCGGATGACCCGTCTGGCTGTGGAGTGTTTGCAGAGACTCGACCATCGGGGCGCTCGCGCCGCGGACGGCACAGGTGATGGGGCAGGTCTGCTGACACAGATCCCGCACACGCTGATTCGTCGGGAGCTTGGTGGCCATCGGCTGGACCTTCCGGCTGAGCGTATTGGAGTTGTGATGTGCTTTCTTCCTCCGATGGAGGCAGCGCTTTCGCGGTCTCTGGTCACTGAGTCGCTGGAGGCGGAAGGGATGCGGGTCTTGTTGTGGCGTTCGGTGCCGATCGATCCTTTGGTGCTTGGCGAGCACGCCCGGGATGTGCTGCCACTGATTGAACAGGCGATCGTCACCGGTGACGCCGAGGGAGCAGAGTTCGAGAGGGCCCTTTATCTGGCTCGTAAGCGAATCGAGCGTGAGGCGATTTCTGGTCTTTCGATCCCGTCGGCTTCGGGCCGGACCGTCGTCTATAAGGGCTTGTTCACGGCGAGCAACATTGCGGGGTTTTATTGGGATCTGAGAGATCCCGGTTTCGAGACGAGCTTTGCGATTTTCCATCAGCGTTATTCCACGAATACCGCCCCCGCTTGGGAGAACGCTCAGCCTTTCCGGACCCTCGCCCACAACGGTGAGATCAACACGATCCAGTCGAATCGCTCGTGGATGCTTGCTCGGGAGAAGGGAGCAACGCCGGGTGTGTGGGGCGACCGGTTCGGGGATGTTCTTCCTTTCCTTCAGCCGGAAATCTCCGATTCGGGAAGTCTCGACAACGTCTACGAGCTGTTGATGCAGAGCGGACGGTCCCTTTCTCATGTCAAGGAGCTGTTGATCCCTGCGGCGTGGGAGAACGTCGACGATCTCGATCCGGCGATGCGCGCTTTTTATGAGTACCACGCTTTTCTCACCGAGCCGTGGGACGGGCCTGCCGCGATTGCTGTGACCGACGGTGTGTCTCTGCTTGCTGGAATGGACCGCAACGGTCTCCGCCCTGCCCGTTGGACGATTACTCCTGATGTGGTACTGGTGGCGTCGGAAGCAGGCGTTTGTCCTGAGGAGGAGGTTCGGGCGGTCGAAACCGGTCAGCTCGGGCCCGGAGAGGTGATTGTCTTCGACCGACGGTCGGGAGAGGTCAGGCAGTCTGGGGAGATCAAAGCTGCTCTTGCTGCTCTCCATCCTTATGACGAGTGGGTGACCACCGAAACTCTTCACATAGCGGCGCCGTTCGACGCGTCGGCCGATGATCGTTTCGATGCTGCGGCTCTCGGTCGTGTCTTCGGCTACACCGCGGAGGAGCGTCGGCTGATTCTTGCCGACATGGCATTGGGGATCACCCCGGTGGGGTCGATGGGGGACGACACCGGCCTGGCGGTGCTGTCGGATCGACCGAGAAGACTCCCTCAGTATTTTCACGAGCTGTTCGCCCAGGTCACGAATCCGCCGATGGATCCGATCCGGGAGAAGCTGGTGATGTCGTTGCGTATCCAGCTCGGGCGCCGTGGTCCTCTGCTCGAGGACAAACCCCGCCAGGCCCATCTGATTGAACTGGCGAGCCCGGTTCTCTCCGACGCCGAGCTGGAGTCGATAGTTCGGTCGGGTGACCGCAGGTTCTTCTCCCATTGGATTCCGGTGACATGGGAGGCGTCGGAGGGGCCTAGTGGTATGAAGCGACGTATCGACGAGATATGCGTTGAGGCTGTTCAGTCCGTCGAGTTGGGTGCGACCATCTTGGTGCTCTCGGATCGTGAGTGCGACGCCACTTTTGTTCCCATCCCGATTCTTCTGGCGTTGGGAGCGGTGCATCACTGTCTGATCGATGAGGGGGTGAGGGGTGACGTGTCGCTCGTCGTGGTTTCGGGTGAGCCGAGAGATGCCCACGACCTGGCGTGTCTCATGGGCTTCGGAGCTTCGGCGGTGAACCCCTATCTGGCGATCGATCAGGTGCGTGACCTGGCCGTCTCCGGCGGCCTCGATGTTGACCCGGTGCTGGCGCAGGAGAACTACCGCTCGGCCCTCGAGCAGGGTCTGCTCAAGATCATGTCGAAGATGGGCATCTGCACCCTTTCGGCGTATCGCGGCTCTGAGCTATTCGAGGTGATCGGTCTTTCTGAGATGGTATGTCGTTTCGCCTTTCGCAACGCACCTCGGCGTCTTCGCGGCATCGGATTCGAGGATCTGGCCCGACAGGCGCTGGAGCGACACGCCAGCTATGCCGATAGTGACCAGGCCTCCGGCGGGTTCTACAAACACCGACGAGGCGAAGACGCCCATATCACCGCTCCGTTGGTGGTCCTTGCACTGCAGAAGTCGGTGCGCTCCGGCGACCCGGCAGACTGGAACCGCTATCTGGAGACGATTGGCGCACGAAAACCGGCCCTGATCCGCGATCTTCTCACTTTTGTAGATCGAGAGTCGATACCTCTCGAGAAGGTCGAACCCGCCGAGGCCATCATGAGGCGGTTCACCACCGCCGCCATGTCACTAGGGGCGCTCTCGAAAGAAGCCCACGAGGCCCTGGCCCTGGCGATGAACTCGATAGGTGGTCGTTCCAACTCCGGTGAAGGCGGGGAGGATCCCGCCAGGTTCGACAGCCCCCCGAAACTCTGCGATCAAACAAGTCGCATCGGGTCGTTTCGGGGTCACTCCGGCCTATCTGGCATCGGCGGAGGAGCTTCAGATCAAGATGGCGCAGGGGTCAAAGCCCGGGGAAGGGGGTCAGCTTCCCGGCCATAAGGTGACGGCCGAAATCGCCAGGCTGCGACACACTTTGCCTGGCGTCCCCCTCATCTCGCCTCCGCCGCATCATGACATCTACTCCATCGAGGATCTTGCTGAGTTGATCTACGATCTCAAGGCGTTCAAACCCAGCGTCCGGGTCTCGGTCAAGCTGGTTAGTGAGCCGGGTGTGGGCACCATCGCTGTCGGGGTGGCGAAGGCCGACGCGGACGTGATCACCATTTCGGGCTCTGAGGGAGGCACCGGCGCCTCACCGCTCGTTTCGATAAAACATGCAGGCTCCCCATGGGAGTTGGGCATTGCCGAAGCCCACCAGGTCCTGGTCGCCAACGGACACCGGTCAATGGTCGTTCTCGAAACTGATGGGGGTCTCCGCACCGGACGCGATGTTGTCGTCGCCGCCCTTTTGGGTGCTGAAAGGTTCGGCTTCGGGACGCTTCCGCTTCTTGCCATGGGCTGCAAAATGGTCAGACATTGTCATCTCAACACCTGTCCGGTCGGCATAACAACCCAGCGGGAAGATCTGAGGGCGAAGTTCACGGGCAGCGCCGACCAGATCGTGATGCTCTTCCGTCATGTCGCCCAAGAAGTGCGTCTACATCTCTCCGTGTTGGGTGTCCCGACGATCGAGGAGATCGTCGGCCGGGCAGACCTGTTGCGTCCCACCGACGCCACCCACCCGTTGGCGGCCGATCTCCTCGCCATCCTCGTTGCCTCCCACGGACGTAAGCAGCACTCCGGGTACAAGCCGTCTCCGTCGTCGAGTCTTGCCAGCCGACTGGTCATCGACGCCGAAGAAGCAATAGCCAATGGTGAACCGGTGAGACTGGCGTACCCGATCCGGAACATCGACCGAGCCATAGGAGCGAGACTGTCGGGAGCAATCACCGCCAGACAAGGACCAGACGGCCTCCCCGAGGGAACCATAGACGTCAAACTGGCAGGCACCGCCGGTCAGAGTCTCGGCGCATGGCTCTCACCAGGCGTAACCCTCCGACTGAAAGGCGTCGCTAACGACTACGTCGCCAAAGGTATGAGTGGAGGCGTCATCTCAGTTACGCCGACACGGCCGGTCGACGGCCCCACACCTCATGTCGCCGGAAACGCGGTTCTCTACGGGGCGACAGGCGGAAAGGTTTTTCTCGCCGGCACGGTTGGCCAACGTTTCGCAGTGCGAAACTCGGGAGCGACCGCCGTGATCGAAGGCTGCTCGGACCACGGCTGCGAGTACATGACCGGAGGAGCCGTTCTGATTCTGGGTGACGTCGGACGTAACTTCGGTGCCGGGATGACAGGCGGCATCGCTTACGTGTGGGATCCCGAAGTCAAGCTGAAAGGACGAATCGCCGAAACCGCGCCAGACGCCCGACGTCCCACCGACACCGACGCCGCTGAAATCTCGTCGCTGATCAAACAGCACATCGAACACACCGCCAGCCCCACAGCACGGATGCTGTTCGACCGTATCTCTGACAGATTGGGATCCTTTTGGGTAATTGCCGCATCGGGCCACGAGCCAGTCCCGCTCACCGAGCAGACAAGACCATCTTCGGTGTTCTCTGCTTAGTGGTCTGGGATCGAATCGGCTCAACGCTCGAACAGTCGTCGACAGGGCCGGGCGGTGGACCTGTCTGATGACAGATCCACCGCCCGGTGACTAGTTGGGAGTTGTGTCGTCTAGACGTCTACGCTTATGGCTCCGACCATTCCGGCCGCGTAATGGCCTGGCTGGTGGCACCCGATGATGAATGTCCCGGCCTCAGAGAAGTGCCATGTCAATTCCTGTGTCTCACCTGGGTCGACGACCACGGCGTTGTGATCGGTGTGGGCCATCTCTCCGCCAGCCATCATCTCGGCCATCTCGGCCTCGTGTTCGTCCTGGGTCTCCTGATCACCCAGAGTGAAGTCGTGAGGGAGGTTGCCGGTGTTGGTTACGACGAAGGTGATGGTCTCGCCTGCCGACACCACTAGGTTCGTCGGACCGAACGTGAAGTTGTCGTTGGCATCTATCTCGATGACGCGGTCTGCATCAGATGCGTCGGCGGGTGACCCGAATGAGAACTCCTCGACGTGGTCTTCGGCTTCGTCATCATGGTCAGCCTCGGCCTCGACGTGGTCTTCGGCTTCGTCATCATGGTCAGCCTCGGCCTCGACGTGGTCTTCGGCTCCGTCATCATGGTCAGCCTCGGCCTCGACGTGGTCTTCGGCTCCGTCATCGGCGCTCACGGTCGTGGCCCCGCCACAAGCCGCGAGGGCGAATGCGAAAGCCGCGAAAAGCAAAACCAGGGATCGTGTCTTCCTGAAAGTCATCTTCCATCTCCTGACAATTAGCTGGATGTTGCCGCATCACTCTTTGGCTGCGGCTTCCTACCACTCATGCAACCGCTGAAACATGTCCACAGCCAGAGTCGAAAGGCATCCACGGGGTACGCTATTTGGCGTATCGGCCCATCCGCCCGATGCGCCGGCCGAGTGCTCCGACAGCCGGCTCTCTAGGATCAGCGGATGACCGAACCGATTCGGGTGGTGCTCGCCGACGACCACGCCCTTGTTCGAGAGGGGACTAGCGAACTCCTCGCCAAGCACCCCGACATCGAGGTAGTCGCCACCGCCGAAGACGGGACTTCTGCTGTTGAGCTCATCGACAAGTTCCGACCCGACGTTGCCCTGGTGGACATCTCCATGCCGGGACTCACCGGCATTGAAGTGACCCGCGAAGTCAAGTCGGCGTTTCCCGAGGTTGCCATCCTCATTCTCACGGTTCACGACGAAGACGTATATGTGCGAGCTCTGCTCGAGGCAGGGGCAGCGGGATACCTCCTCAAGGACATCGGGGAGGCGGAGCTGGTCCGCTCGATCCGGGCAGTTCATTCTGGTGAGTCGGTGCTTCATCCCAAGGTCACCCGTGCTCTGTTCGAGAGTCTCATCGCTGGTGCTGACGGGGCGACCGAGGACATGTCACCACTGACCGACCGGGAAGACGAGGTTCTCAGGCTTGCGGCGCAGGGGCAGTCGAACAAGCAGATAGCCGCCCAACTCGATGTGAGCCCGCGGACGGTGCAGACCCACCTCGGTCACATCTTCGAAAAGCTCGGTGTGGCGTCCCGAACCGAGGCGGTCATCCGTGGGCTCCGACAGGGCTGGCTGCTTCTGGACGAACTGTGAGCGCTGCCCCTGATGCCTCAGATCCTGCCCTGACCCGCCTCAGACGGGGAATGGGCCGTCGACTCAGGGAGCCGACGTTCTGGATCATTCAGGCTTCGGTGCTCCTGATCACCGCTATTCACATAGCGGTCGAGGCTGAAGCAATCCGTCTCGGAGTGTGGGAGGCCCTGCCATCCGCACACCACCTACCTGTGATCCTCTATCTGGCCCCGGTTGCCTATGCCGGCCTGGTCTACGGGTGGGAGGGCGGAGTCCTAACCGGTTTGTGGGCCGGAGTGCTTGCGTCGATCAATATCCCAATATGGCATATGGAGGACTACGAGTGGGGGCTCGAGATCGTTTTCGTCGTCCTGGTGATTGGCATGGGTGTGATGATGGCGTTCCCGGTCGAAAGCGAGCGAAAACAGCGTCAGCGGGCCGAGGCGGCTGCCCGACGTCTAGAGGCGCTGAACGAACTCGCCGAAGTAGCTGTGACAGCAAGGACACCTACCCAAGCCGCAACCGCGGTCCTGAATGAACTGGTGGATTTGATGGATCTCGATGACGCCGGTTTTGTGCTGTGGCGAGATGAGCAATCCGAACCCGTCGTCTGTGTCGTGCACAGGACCGCGTCCAAACTCTCACGATTAGTCGCGGATCGAGCGGCGCTCCGTAGCCAAACGACAACGATCGATCACGATCAAGACCTGACTTCGATCGAGGTACCGGCCGTAACTGATGATCTGACAGGCTTTCTGATCGTCGTGGGGAGTCGTGACGACATCGAGGATTCGGAAGCTCGTGAATTTGTGGCTGCGGTGGGTAATCAGCTTGCCGCTCGGGTGGAGAACGTGATGCTGCTGGAACAAGAGCAACTCATGCTCTCGACATACGTCAAGCTGGTCACTGAGGCACAAGAAGAGGAGCGAAGACGCCTCGCCCGCGAACTCCATGATGGACCGGCGCAGAATCTCGCCATTCTCGTGCGGAGCTTGGAGGGCCACGTTGGTCAAGAATCTGGCTGGGTTGCGGATCTCCACGGGGACGCATCGGGGATCCTCGGCGACTTGCGGCGTGTCGCCCGCGATCAACGACCGACCTTGCTCGATGACCTTGGAATAGTTGCCGCCCTCGAATGGCTGATTTCCGACAGTGGGGGTCTACAAAATGTGGAGATGAGCCTCGCGGTCGAAGGCGATACGGAAAGACTTGGCCCGGAGACGGAGGTCGCCTTCTATGGAATCGCCCAGGAGGCCTTTCGCAATGCACAACTCCATGCCGAGGCAACCAGAATCGAGATGATGATCATCTTTGGGGAGGATCACACCGATCTGACAATCAGTGACAACGGCAAGGGGTTTCAGGTGCCCAAGTCTCCGGGTGAGTACCTGCGTTCGGGACGTCTCGGCTTGATGGGGATGCATGAGCGAGCTCAGTTGGTCGGAGGATCACTTCAGATCCAGTCGAGCTTCGAGGCGGGAACGCTCGTACACGTGCGGATTCCGTCCTAGGGCGGGGTCGCTTCAAGCCTTCCTCATTACGCGATGGACCCTTCTGAAGGAGCCCAAAGTCCCTATCGGCTTGTGCATGAATGCGCGATCGTTTTCTAGACCCTTAGTTCACAGGTCAGGAATTCGAACTGAGGCAATATTGGAGTTGAGGGAATGCACCTCGAATTGTCCAAGAAGACGGATCTCGCCCTCCGGGCCATGACTCACCTCCATCAGGTGGGCCGAGTCTCACCCGGGCCGGAGTTAGCAGTTGCCATCGACACAACCATCAGTTACTTACCCCAGATTCTCAGGCCGCTGGTTCTCGCCGACTGGATAGCCGCCACACCGGGACCCGGTGGTGGATACCGGCTCACTGCTGCTCTCGGCGACCTATCGGTCCTCAACGTGATCGAGACGGTGGAGGGAGAAACCACCAACGACAGATGTGTATTAAGGGGCACCCCATGCCCGGTTCAGGAACAGTGCGCGTTACACACTTCCTGGGTCCGTGCTCGGGGTGCCCTTTTGGCAGAGCTGGATTCCACGTCGCTGGATGCGGCGTTGGGGTCAGCTCCTACGAAGGGAGAATAGAGATGAATAGGGATTCGGTAGCGCCCTGGTGGCGAAGCCGAGCCGTCATGGTTGGAGTCGCGCTCGTAGCGGTGCTCTCCCTGATCCTCACTGCCTGTTCAGGCAGCAACGATGCCACGTACAACGGCATCATCGAGGACAGGGGATTCACCGACGACGATGTCACTGCGGCGCTGATGACTTACTTGCCTTCAGGTGAGCATGACGACTACGTGATTTTCGCATCTGGAGGTCACTCCGGCCAGGTCCACGTGATCGGCGTGCCTTCGATGCGACTTCTGAAGACCATTGGCGTCTTCACTCCCGAGCCCTGGCAGGGCTGGGGTTATGGCAACGAGGCAACCGAGGAGGTACTCGCCCAGGGCAATGTCGGTGACAGGGAGATTCGATGGGCCGATACCCACCACACCGCACTTTCGGAGACCGAAGGTGACTATGACGGCGAGTGGCTCTTTATCAACGACAAGGCGAACGCCAGGGTCGCCGTTATCGATCTGCGTGATTTTGAGACCAAGCAGATCGTGAAGAACCCCATTTCGATAGTCGATCACGGTGGCACCATGGTGACGCCAGACTCCGAGTGGATTATTGAGGGCGGCCAGTACGCCACCCCTCTGGGATGGGAGTATGCGCCTATCGGCGAGTACAACGACTCGTATCGGGGAATGGTCACATTCTGGAAGTTCGATCGTGACAGCGGTCGGATTCTCGAGGATCAGTCCTTTGCCATGGAGTTGCCTCCGTACTGGCAGGATCTCTGCGACGCTGGAAAACTGGTCTCAGAGGGATGGGTGTTCTGCAACTCGTTTAACACCGAGTTGGCCACCGGTTCGGGCACAGACGGCAGCGGCGACCCGTTCGAGGCGGGAGCCTCGGCGCGTGACAACGATTACATGCACGTCATCAATCTCGATAAGGCGACGGAAATCGCCAAATCGAGTGCGACCGTCGAAGTCAACGGGTTCACCGTGATCCCACTGCAAACTTCGATCGACGAGGGACTGCTGTACTTCGTTCCGGAGCCGAAGAGCCCACACGGCGTGGACGTGGCACCGAAGGGTGACTATCTGGTGGTGTCCGGGAAGCTCGATCCACATGTGACGGTCTACTCATTCGAGAGGATCCAGCAGGCAATCGCTGATCGGAACTGGGTCCCCGAGCAATACGGGGTGCCGGTTCTCGACTTCGATGCCACGATGGAGGCGCAGGTGGAGGTTGGCCTCGGCCCACTGCACACGCAGTTCGACGACAAGGGCTATGCCTACACATCGCTTTTCCTGGATAGCGAAGTTGCTCGGTGGAGCTTGGGTCCCCCTTACCGGGACTCATGGCAACTCGATGGCACCATCAGCGTGCATTACAACATCGGCCATCTCTTGACGGCAGAGGGTGACACTGTCAGCCCCGATGGCAACTGGCTGGTTGCACTCAACAAGTGGTCCATCGACCGCTTCTTCCCGCCGGGTCCGCTGCTTCCGCAAAACCTCCAACTGATCGATATCAGCCAGGAGGCGGACACCAACGACGAGGGCGGAATGCAGTTGCTCTACGACATGCCGGTTGGCTTCGGAGAGCCTCACTACGCACAGATGATCAAGGCCGACAAGCTCGCGCCGTACGAGGTCTACCCCGAGATCGGATGGGATCCGGCCACCATGGCCGTCGACCCCGACGCTCCGGTGGCGGGCAACGAGCGGATCGAAAGGAACGGCAATCAGGTCGAGATCTGGATGACCCTGGTGCGGTCGCACTTCACGCCTGACCGTGTCGAGGTCAAGGCCGGCGATCACGTCATCTGGCATCTCACCAACATCGACCTGTCGTTTGATGCGACCCACGGCTTTGCCGTGCCGGGTTACAACATCAACCTCAGTTTGGAGCCGGGCGAGACCGCAACGGTCGAGTTCGACGCAGTCGATAGCGGGGTCTACCCGTTCTACTGCTCCGAATTCTGCTCGGCACTCCACCTCGAGATGGCCGGGTACCTCCTGGTCGAGCCGAGCGAATAGGTAGAGGAGAAAAACCGACAGTATGTCAGTCCTCGACCGGGTACTGGGGCCCAGAGTCCCCAAAGAAGAGATGAAGGCCCATGGAGCGGTGTATCGCACGCCGACACGTCTGTTGACGAGTGCTGCGGCTCTACTCCTTGGATCCCTCCTCCTCCCTTACTGGATCCTCAAACTGAAGGCGCCCCAGTACCCGAGAGGACTGACCATCACGGCATATGTGAACCGTCTCGAGGGCGATGTCGGTGAACTCGCAGGCCTGAACCATTACGTGGGTCTAGGGTCCTTCGACGACGCCGCCGTCCTCGAGCGGTCCATTGCGGTCTACGCAATCATCGGCCTGGTCGCGCTGATTCTGGCAGCCCTTGTCATCCATAGTCGTTGGGTCCTGATTCTTACGCTCCCCACGATGCTCTTCCCGGTCGTCTTCCTCGTTGATCTTCAGTTCTGGCTGTACGACTTCGGTCACAACCTCGATCCGCTGGCCCCACTTGCCGCGGCCGTCGGCGAATTTACACCTCCGATCTTCGGACCTGCCGAGATTGCCCAATTCGACACCCTTGCCCTTCCCGGGCCGGGTCTGATTTTGGCGTTCGTTGCCTCAGGTCTCATTGCTTACGCGATGGTTCTTCACCGCCGCGCCTACAAGCCCCTCATAGAGGCGATGTTGGAGGGCAGCTAGGTGTTCCGTCGAGCCTTCCTGCTGGCCGCCCTCGCATTGGTTGTCTCACTGGGTGGTTCCGACTCGGCCGAAGCCTTGATCGATCTGCAGACACTGATAGATGATGCCGAGTCTGGATCTGTTCTCGTTCTTCCTCCGGGTACCTACCGGGGAGGAGTGATCATCGACAAGCCCCTCGAGATCAGAGGTGAGGACTGGCCCATCATCGACGGTGGCAGCGACGGCACCGCTATCGAGATCGAGGCCTCCGATGTGACGATCACAGGTCTCGTCATCCGGAACACCGGCGACTCGCTCGATCGGGAGAACGCCGGTATCTCTGCAAACGCCCCGCGTGTGACGATCACGGGTAACCGCTTGGAGAATGTGCTTTTCGGGATCTTCTTGAGGCACGCCGACGATTCGGTTGTGTCGTACAACGAAATCGGCGCAATCGAGGCCGACGTGGCCCGCCGCGGCGACGGGATTCGAGTCTGGGAGAGTGACCGTATCCTCGTCGAGGGAAACATCGTCGACGGCGGCCGCGATACCGTCTTGTGGTTCTCCGACGACATAGTGGTTCGGGACAACGTGCTGTCCAACGGCCGCTATGGCATCCACTTCATGTACTCAGACAACGCCTTGGTGGAACGCAACGAACTCAGTGGCAACAGCGTCGGTGGTTTCCTGATGTACAGCTTCAACCTGACCCTTCGAGACAACCTCATCACCGAGAACTATGGTCCGTCCGGATACGGCATCGGTCTCAAGGATGTCGATGGCGTGGAAGCCACGGGTAATCGGTTCATCGGAAATCGGATTGGCATCTACCTCGACAACTCTCCCGCTACCAGGGGCGTCGAGCACCACTTCACCAACAACCTGTTTGCCTACAACGAGACCGGCGCAGCATTCCTACCTTCCGTCGAGGGGAACATCTTCACCTCCAACGCTTTCATCGACAACGGCGAGCAGGTCGGCGTTCAGGGCAAGGGTGACTTCGAGGGCAATATCTGGACCGTGGGCGCGATCGGCAACCACTGGAGTGACTTCGCCGGCTACGACGCCGACGGCGATGGAGTCGGAGATATTTCCTATCATCTGACCGATCTCTTCTCCACTCTCACGGACAACCACCCCGAGCTTCATTTCTTCGATCAGACACCGGCATCGAGGGCAATCGACCTGGCGGCGCAGATGTTTCCCTCTTTTCGGCCGCGTCCCAAGGTGGAGGACACCGCCCCTCTCATCGAGATGCCCGAGATTCCGGTGGGGATCATCAGCGTTCCTGATGCGTCCGTCGCGGGCACATTGGGAGCCGCCCTGGCGATGTTAGGTGGGTCGGTCGCCGTGCTGATGGCCGGCCGCCGCCCCAGAAGGCGGGTGCGAACATGATTCGTGTCTCAGGACTCACGAAGCGATACGGCCGAGCAGTCGTGGTCGATGATTACTCGATGTCAGTCGCTCCCGGCGATGCCGTGGCCCTTTGGGGCCCGAACGGCGCAGGCAAGACGACAGTCATTCGCTGCATTCTCGGCCTGGTGTCCTACGAGGGCACGATTGAAGTCTCCGGTCTCGATGCCCGAAAGCAGGGAAAGGCGGTCCGGAGTCTCATCGGGTATGTACCCCAGGAACTGTCTTTCTACGACGACATGAAGGTTCTCGACCTCCTCGACTACTCGGCCGCACTCAGGGGCCTCCCCAGCGCCCGCGTCGATGAAGTGGTTGGCCAGATCGAACTGGGCTCTCACACCGACAAGTTGGTGCGCGAGCTTTCAGGAGGCCTCAAGCAACGGCTGGGCCTGGGCACCGCACTTCTGCCCGATCCCGAGATTCTTCTACTCGACGAGCCGACGTCGAACCTCGATGCCGCGGCCAGGGACGCTGCCGTGCGCTTGTTGGAGAATCTTCGTCATGAGGGTCGGACCCTGGTCGTCACCTCACATCACATGGAAGAGGTCGGGATGCTCGTCGACCGGGTAATTGCGATGGAGGACGGAAGGAAGACCATTGAGTGTGCTCCGATGGATCTTGCCGAGAAGCTTGGACTCCGCGCGTGGCTCCATCTCATCACGGCCCATGATGGCGCCGAGCGGGCTCTGACCGTGCTGCGAGAGGCTGGTTTCGATGCCCGAGAGAACTCTCGCGGTGTGCTGGTCGAGGTTTCGGCTCAGCAGAAGGGTCTGGCCATGGCCACGCTTCATGAGGCGGGCATAACCATCGAGGATCTGGAGGTGTGGCGATGACAGGCCTGGCCACGACCGTGACTGAACGACCCGAGGCCCACATAGTCGGCACCATTGCCCGAAAGGAGTTGCGGACCACGGTCACCAGTAGGTGGTTCTGGATGTGGAGTTTTGCCTTCGTGGGTCTGGCAGCGCTTCTCGTCATGGTCGCCCTCCCCGAAAGCCGGCTAGGCGCGCAGGTCGGTTTTGGCCGGACGGCTGCGTCCCTGGTGACCTTGGTCCAGATCATCGTGCCTCTCATGGGTCTGACCCTGGGAGCGATGAGCATCGCGGGTCAGAAGGAGAGCGGTGCTCTCCGTTTCCTGATGAGTCACCCTGTCAGCCGGACCGAGGCCTTCTGGGGAACCTATCTGGGCCTTGCCGGCGCATTGGGGATCGCGGCCGCGGGCGGTTTCGGGGTCGCCGGCGTTCTCACCGCCATGCGCGGAGTCTCCGCGGGCGCCGGAACATTTGTCTGGATCGCCGTTCTCTCCTGGCTGCTGGCCCTGGGGATGCTCGGTGTGGGCATGCTCATCAGCACGCTCACCACCAGTTCGGGTTCGGCCCTGGGTGTGGCCATCTTCGTTTGGCTCGTGATGGTCTTTGTCGGCGATCTGGGTCTGATGGGGACATCTGTCGCTACCGGCATGCCTGTCGGAGTTCTGTTCTTGGGGGCACTTCTCAACCCGGTCGAAGTGTTCCGGCTCACTGCGCTGACGACGTTCTCCGGTTCCCTCGACATCCTCGGACCGGCCGGGACGTATGCGGTCGACACTCTTGGCGACCTGCTTCTGCCGGCCCTGTTCACGGTCCTGTTGCTTTGGGTTTCTGTGCCCGCCGCCATCGCCTGGGCCCGTTTCAGGGGAAGGAGCGATCTCTGATGCGGTTCCGGCTGCCGGCTGTTCTTGTCATGGCGGGTTTCGTCCTGTCCGCATGCGCCTCCGGGGAAGTCGGGGGGCCACCCGAGATCAACTACGGGCGGGATATCTGCATCGAATGCGGGATGATCGTCGATGACCCTCGTCTTGCCGCTGCCTTCCATTTGGATGACGGCACCGAGAAGGTATTCGATGATCTGGGTGGACTAATCGTAAATGGCAGGGAGAGCGGGGAGCTGAGCGAAGCCGACGTTTGGGTGAGCGACTTCGACAATGAGGTACTGATTGAGGCGAATTCTGCGTACTTCGTACCGACGCTCGGAGTTGCTTCTCCTATGGGTCACGGAATTCTTGCCTTCTCCGATCTGTCGAGAGCCGAGGCCACGGCGACGGACCTTGGTGGGGAGGTCATCAGATGGGGCGCCGTTGTCGATCTACCGGTGATTGACGGGCTGGTCGGTGATCACCACGAGGACCACGACGGCTAGCTGGGGTGCAGGTTGTCACTAATGGGTATGAGTTCGATAATAGGGTTTCGATGAAGCCCCGGAATGAGAGGAACTAATGAAACGAATAGTCGCGCTACTGGGAGTACTGGTTCTGGTGCTGGCCGCCTGCGGTGGAGGGGGAGACTCTGGCGATGACGGTGCCAACGGCAACAATCCACCTTCCGCTGGTGACGCTGCCGCCGGGGAGGAGATCTACAGCTCGACGTGCGCGGCCTGTCATGGCGCCGACGCCACCGGTATCGAAGGCCTGGGCAAAGACCTGCACAACAACGCCTTCGTGAACGGCCTCAGCGACGCCGAGCTCGTCGACTTCATCAACGAAGGACGGTTGGCAGATCATCCGGACAACGACACCGGCGTCGCCATGCCGCCCAAAGGCGGCAACCCGTCCCTCGACGAAGACGACCTACTGGACGTGGTCGCCTACCTACGAACTCTGGAGTAGCCCAAACCGGGACTCGGTGACACCGCGGCATCAGTTGAGCGACAGACCACTAGATCGCCCGAGAACGCCGCGACTGACCATCCGTCCGGGCAACCCTGACTTCCTGGATCTTCCATGGGAGCTGGCGATCGATGACTGGACCGGTGGGCGATTGGTGAAGATGCCGGTCGGGGTGCACCGGCACCCGGTGGTGTTCGTCGCATATGAAGAGGACGTCTATGCGATCAAGGAGATGCCGACTCGTCTTGCATTGAATGAGTTCGGCGTGTTGCGGGGTCTCGAACAAGTCAAAGGCCGGTCAGCCAAGCCTGCCGGATTGGTAACACGCACATGGCTCGATTCCGACCAGGAACAAGCTTCCGCCGTGATCACCCGTTACGTGAAGTACGCCTTTCCCTATCGGCACCTACTGATCGGATCGAGTTTCGGCCCTCGCAGAAGCCAGATGCTGGATGCGTTCGCCGGTCTCCTCGTGGACCTTCATCTCGCCGGCTGTTACTGGGGTGATTGCTCGCTTTCCAACGTCCTCTATCGATATGACGCCGGTGCTATCGAGGCGATAATGATTGATGCCGAGACTTCAGAGCTGCACCAGACCTTGAGCGATGGACAGCGTCTGGAGGACATCGAGATCATGAAGGAGAACCTCGCAGGCGAGATGTCCGACATCGCCGCGATCAGAGAGGGCATCGTCGATGACGCCGACCTTGGGCTGGGCGAGGACATTGCATCCCGGTACGAAACGCTTTGGACCGAGCTGAACGCCGAGCTCGTTATCTCCCGTGAGGAAGGCTATCGGGTCCGTGAGCGGATCTCCCGGCTCAACGACCTCGGTTTCAGCGTCCACGACGTAGACCTTGAACCTACGGAATCTGGTGATCTCGTCACGATGGGGGTTCACGTCGGTGGCCGGACATTCAACTCCGATCGACTAAAGGAGATGACCGGCATCGAGGCCTCGGAAAACCAGGCTCGGACAATCCTCAGCGACCTCAACTACTTTGTCGCGAAGACGGGGATCGCATC
>PVMK01122572.1_pt1 | contig 22200 bp, 18 predicted proteins | sample 1853481 | NCBI WGS metagenome assembly PVMK01 (sample SAMN08533507, study PRJNA380276) | Marine sediment metagenome, whole genome shotgun sequencing project.
CAAGTCCTGGACGGGCGTCGCCAGGAGATGGTCCCAGGTCTCCTCCCAAAGCCGGCGCCACTCTTCTTTGGGGCGCTCCCCTTCGGTCATTCGATCTCGCAGCCAGAGCTTCAATGCGCCGCGCTTGCTGGAAGTTTCCTCCACGGAACGGACCCTAGCTTGAGTTGCAGGCGTGGGGTAGGCGCGTATGACAAGGCCATGACGATCCGTACGCGTGACCGATCTCGTGAGTTCGACATGGTTCTTTGGGGGGCGACGGGTTTTACCGGGCGCCTCGTGGCCGACTACCTCGTGCGGAACTACCTCCACCGCGACACCGGGCTGCGGCTCGCGTTGGCCGGACGCAATCGAGAGAAACTGGAGAGCATCGCAAACGAAGTAGGCGCTCCGCAGCTGCCCATCCTGATCGGCGATAGCTTCAACGCCGACGCGCTCAACACGATCGCTGCGAAAGCCGATGTCCTCATCACCACGGTCGGTCCGTACGCGAAGTACGGCGCCGAGCTCGTCGCGGCGTGCGTGCGCAACGGAACCGATTACTGCGACCTAACCGGCGAGACGCAGTTCATGCGCGCAATGATCGATGCCCACGAAGAGGAAGCGAAGAACACGGGCGCGCGGATCGTGCACTGTTGCGGCTACGATTCGATTCCGTCGGACCTCGGCACGCTGATGGTTCAAGAAGCGTTCAAGCAAAGGCACGGTAGATACGCGTCCGAGGTCAAGGTGGCGGCCGGCGAGATGAGTGGCGGCTTGAGCGGCGGAACCTTCGCGGGGGTGCTCAACGTCGTCGACGAGCTCAAGGCGAACCCGAGCCTGGGAAAGGTGTTCGGCGACCCCTACGCGCTCAATCCCGAGGGGATCCGAGGGCTCGACGGAAGGGACCAGAGCGGCGTGCGCTTCGACAAGGACTTCGACATGTGGACGGGGCCTTTCGTCATGGCATCGATCAACACGCGCGTTGTACGCCGCAGCCATGCACTGATGGGGCTCCCTTGGGGTGAAGGCTTCCGGTACTCCGAAGTGATGACGACCGGCAAGGGTGTGACTGGATTGTCGAGGGCCGTTGCGGTTGCCGGAGGCATCATCGCGTTCATGGCAGGGCTCGCTTTGCCGATTACGCGACCCTTAATCGAGAAACGCCTGCCCTCACCGGGCGAAGGGCCGAGCAAGGAAGTGCGTGACAAGGGGTTCTTCAAGACGCGACTGATCGCTCTTGGCGACGGTCAAACCGTGCGCGGGCTCGTCGCGGACCAACGGGACTACGGCTACGGCTCCACCGCCGTCATGCTCTCGGAGGCCGCGCTGTGCCTCGCGTTCGATGACGAACAGCTTCCGGGTGACGGCGGCGTCCTCACACCCGCAACGGCGATGGGCATGCGCCTCGTCGAACGCCTACGCGCAGCGGGGATGACGTTCGAGGTCCAAGACTAACTCACCTGGTGTGAATCGAATACGTGCCAAGCGCCTTTGCGACGAGTCGATCGGACTCGAACACCTCCGACTCGAGCACGGCGACACGTGAGCCCTTGCGAACTACGCGGGTGTCACAGACCAGCTCACCTTCCCGCACGCTCGACAAATACACGATCTTGATCTCGATCGTCGCACAGCTCTCGGCCTTCTCGAGCAGCGTATAGAGAGCGGCGCCCATGCCTGTGTCTGCAAGCGCATAGGAAACCGCACCATGCACGACCCCGTGCGGATTGAGGAGCTCCCCGCGGACGGAAAGTCGGCATCGGCTGCCACCCGGCTCGGTCGCATCAAACGTCAGTCCGATCAGATCGGCGAAGGGGTGCGAACGCTCGCTCATGGGCAGGGAGGGTGCCACAATCACAGCGATTGCGGAACTTGCGCACTCCGCCCCGAATGGTCACGAGGCCCCTGAGCTCCCTTCACGGTTGCGCCCCGCCCCACAATAGCCTTATGACTCGCCCCTATGACGACGACGCGAAAGCTGGGGATAGCGTTGGCGGTGCTCGTGGCACTGGTCTTCGCAGGGACGCTCTACTACTTCATGCCTCGGGCGACCAAGGTCTTGATCACGGGAACCGAGGTCAAGCGGATGGACCGCAAGGACGCTGCAACCGGTGAGCACCGGAGCCGCGACGTTCGATTCATCTATGCGACAGAACTGAATACGACGAAGGCCCTCGTCTTTCGGAACGAAGACAACGGCTGGTATTTCAAATTCAACTCCGGTGACATCGCGGCCGAAGCATCAAAGCTCGCGAAGAACAATGTTGATGAGACGGCGCTCCTCAAATACTACGGCCTGCGCATCGCAGTCATGGATTCCTACCCCAACGTCATCTCGTTGAAGGAAGTCGAATCGGACTACGTGTACGTCCCGTGGGTCAACATGGTGGTCCTGGTCCTGCTGCTAATCCTTTTCATCTGGGGCGGGGTCAAGATTCGCCACTTGTTCCGCGCCGCCAAGGCGAAGTTGAGCAAGAGGCCCGACGCCTCATAGATCGAAGCGTTGGCAGTAGTCCGCCAAGCGCTCTCGAATCGCTTCGGCCGTGAGCCCAAAACCTTCCGGACTGTGGATGTGGACGTCCTTGGGCCTGCGGCTTTCCACATCGAGCATCGCTTGCATCGCCGCTCGAGCGGGGTCGCCCAGCTCCATACCGAGGTCTCGGTACGCCTGAGCCATTGCGCCGATCGGATTGCGACGTACGTCGACGTGCCTCACGTGCGCAACTCGGCCCCGGGGCAAACCGTCCACAATGCGGAGCGCACGTTCGAGCGTTGGCGGCAGATAGCTGCTCATGAGCTCCGGCCCGAGCGCATGCGGATCGATGTCGTCGCTGAACAACGCGCGGGTATAGGCGTAGAGGCTGCATAGGGAGCTCATCGTCACAGCCGGGTCCCGGTGCGTGAACACGAAGCGCGCATCGGGGAAAAGCTCGAGGATCGTGTCGAGGAACACCGAATGGGTTGGGTCCTTGAGTGCAAACCGAACACCGTGCGGCCGGTGGTACTGAACCAGCTGAAGCTGCTGACGGTATTGGCCGTACGCGATGCGCGGGTCTTGCGCCTGCAACCACTCGATGTAGCCGGGCACGCGGTACTGCACGTTGTACTGCAAAGTCCGAAAGACGTTGGTGAACAGCGCAACGCACTCCTCCGGCTCGCACGCGCCCATCGGATGAATCGCCTCGTAGTTCGGCGAAAGGCTCTCGAGTTGCTTGAGCACGCGCGCAAGCTGTTCCGGCCGCTGGTCTTTCGCGTCCTTCGGCGGAACCGGGTACATGCTCTCCCAGTACGGCATCGTCCGCGTGTCCGGATCCTGAGCGAGCAATCGATGAACGAACGTGGTCCCGGTGCGCATCCAGCCGATGAGGAAGATCGGTGATGGGATCTCCGTGTCGAGGATTGCCGGAGTCTCGCGAATCGCCCGCTCGATCAGCAGATGGTCTCCGGCCATTCGAACGCAATCCATCCCGGCGGCAATGCGGCCGGAGAAGCTCAACGCGGCGTCTTCGTGCAGTGAGCGGACAAGCGCCTCGAGCGCGACCAAGGTCTCGGGCCGAGGATCGCCGACTCCCGGGTTCTGACGTTTGGCTTTGGCGAACCATGCTTCCGCCGATGGTGTTCCGAAGCTTGGGAGCACGCCGCCTACGCCGTTGGTGGCTCGATACCACCACGGTTGGACCTTGCGGGCGGTGGTGAACTGCTCTGCCCGAAGAGGCTTCGTGCGATCGGAGCCCATCAGAGAACCGCGGTGAGCGCATCACGAAGCACGGTGCGGTCCTCTTCGCCTTCGTACGGCAGCGAGGCAACGAACCGCTCGATATCGAAGACGGCAGACGACTTGCGAAGTGCGGCAACGTGCCTGGTGATCTCCTCGTCATCGCCCAGCATGCTGCTCGCCGCTACTTGGTACGCCAGCTCGCGTGCTCTGGGGGCTGTATGGTGTTGGCAGGCATCGAGTGCCTCTCGATAGCGCCCCTGATGGAACAGCGCGCGGGCGAGATGCGACCAATAGCGCGGGGGGTGATAAGGGTTGAGACGCATGGCCTTTCGGATCCATGTCTCGGCTTCCTCGCACCGTCCGGCAAAGGACAGGATCTCGCCCATCGCGCAGACCGAGCGATCGTCGTTGGGGTTGAGAAAAAGCCCTCGCTCCTGAAGCCGAATCGCAAGCTGAAGGTTTCTTCGTAGCAGCGCGATCTGCGCAAGGATACGAAGGCACTCGCTATCCGAAGCGTCGAGCGCCAGGCCGCGCTTGGCTGACACCTCGGCTTGATCGAGAAGCTCATCGTATTCGCTGGGCCGGAAGTGCATGGCCATGCCGAGCCCGCATGCCAGCCACGCGTGGGCCTGCGCGTAACCCGGATCCGCCTCAATGGCGTGCTCGAACATGTCGATGGCGGTTTGAGTATCCTCCCGGGTCTGCCGGTGGTGGTGCTCCTTGCCACGAAGGACGTAGTCGTAGGCGTCGAGGCGCTCGGGCGGCGCCCTACGAGCTTTCGCGAGCCTCGCGGCTTCCACGCGGCCCGCCAAGGTCGAAACAATCGTGGACGAGAGCTCGTCCTGCACGACGAAGACGTCCTCGATCTCACGGTCGAAGCGGTGCGCCCACAGGGTTGAGCCCGCATGGGCGTCGAGCAGTTGCACGCTGATCCTAACGCGGTCGCCGGCACGTCGTACGCTTCCGCGAACGAGGAACTGGGCGTTGAGCTCGGACGCCGCGTCCCGGTCGGACACCTCTCGGCCCCGATACGCGAACGTGGAGCCACGCGAGATGACCATCAGCGCGCTGAAGTGAGAGAGCGCGGTGATGATGTCTTCCACCATTCCGTCGACGAAATAGTTGTCGTCGTCGCCAGAAAGATTCTCGAACGGGAGAACGGCGACCGTCGGTAGCTCGCGTTCCGCGGGGAGCGGTGGGGTGACTGGCGGGCTGGCCTCTCGCCGTGCACCAGTAGCGCTCCCATCGCGAATCCCTTCGTAAACCGCGGTGGTCTCGGGGCTCGGTGCCGTCCCGAGCTCCCTGGAAAGTGCATCGGTCAGGAACTCGTACTGCCGGAGCGCATCCGAGCGGCGACCGATCCGTTCGAGGAGCTCCATGAGGTGCCGGTGTGCAGGCTCGCAGGCAGGATCCATCGTAATGCGGCGGTTGAACACATCGACGGCCTCTTCTGCACGATCGAGATCGGCCAGCGTGACCGCAAGCCGCTCGATGACATCACACGCCGTCCGGCGAAACTGGTGCTGTGCGCCGAGGAGCCACTCGTCGTAGAGTTCTTCGCGAAGCACCAGTCCATCGAGAAGATCATCGCGGTAGAGCGCCATGCAACGTTCGAGGTCGGCAACATCCTTGCTCGGAGCGAGGGCGTCGAAATCCCGGGCATCCACCGAGCACAGCTCGAGGTCCAGCGCCAATGCGTCCCCCGTCGAGGCGATCAACGGGCCACAGGAACGGCGAATCTTCGACAGGGCCTGCCGGAGATTGTGTCGGGCCCGCTCGTCGCCGGTCTCGCTCCACAGGAGAGCGGCAACCTGTTCGCGGCTGTGGGGACGAGCGCTCTCGGCGGCCAAATAGCCTAGTAATCCCTGTATTTTCTTGCCGGTCACTCCGAGGTCTACCCCGTCCGACCACTGCGCGTGGAACGGCCCAAGGACGTTGAGGCGGAGCGTCTTCGTCATCGTGTGCGGATTATAGACGAAGAATAGACGCCTCATAGCCTTCGCTCTGACGCTCGATAAACGGCGGCCACCGAGGATGGAGATGTCCCCAAGGGGACTCACCACCAAAGGAGACCGCCATGACCACCCAACCGCAAACAGAACTACCTCAGCCCGCCGTTCTGCCGACCAATGTTCAGGCCGCCCGCACTTGGGGCGCCGGGGGCGAGAAGTACGACCAAGTCAGCCGGGGGATCGCCGACGCGATCGAGCACGCGGTCGACGCACTCGATCCGCAGCCGGGCGAGCGCATCTTGGATGTCGCAACCGGCACCGGCTGGGCTGCCCGCCGTATCGCGGCGCGCGGCGCCATCGTGACGGGCGTGGATCTCGGCGAAGAGGTGATCGAGGCCGCGAAGCTGCTGAGCTCCGACATCGACTTTCGAGTTGGCGATGCCGAGGCGTTGCCCTTCCCCGACAACCACTTCGACGCGGTGATCTCCACCTTCGGCGTGATGTTCGCGCGGGATCCGGAAGCCGTCGCTGCTGAGCTTGCTCGTGTGGTTCGCCCTGGCGGCCGGGTATCGCTCGCGAACTGGGTGATTGGCGGAAGCGTCCACGACATGTTTCAACTCATTCGTTCGTACAAGCCCGCAGAAGAGAACCCGGCGCCCTCGCCGTTCGAGTGGGGAAGCTCAGGACGGGTCACCGAGCTCCTCGGGGATCAGTTCGAGGTCCAGTTTGAAAGCGGCACCTCGTTCTTCCGGCCGGAGAGTGGCGAGAAAGCATGGGCGACGTTCTCCACCGGATTCGGTCCGGTCGTCACCTTGCTCGAAGTGCTCAGCGATGAGAAGGCCGGAGAACTCAAGGCCGAGTTCGTCGCATTTCATGAGGCGCACCGCATGGGCGCCGGCATCGTCATCCGACGCCCTTACGTGATCACAACAGCCACGCGCATCAACGGAAGCGAGAGGGAGTCATGAACCTCGAGCTCATGCCACGGACGACCAGCCACGACGTGAGTGGATTTGGGGTGTTCTCGCACGGCGACGCGGGCCAGGCACACGTCATGGCGCATCGTATGTTCGACGAGGGGTGGCATGAGCTCGGGCATCGGCGCCTCGGGGCCTGGCTCCAGGGTCGCGACGGAAGCGGGAGCGACTGGACGCACATTCAATGGCACATGGCGATATTCGAGATCGCCGTGGGCAAATGGGAAGCGGCGTTGGCGCGATTCGACACCCATATCCTTTCTGTCGCCACGCACACTCACGACGCGCTGACGGACGCGCCTGCGATGCTGTGGCGGCTGCTGCTCGCGGCACCGCGACCCGTGACCTTGGCGTGGGAGCCCGTGCGTGCAACGGCCGCGCACAGACTCACGCGACCGAGCCGACCGTACGTCGAGCTTCATTGTCTGCTCACATTGGCTGGCGCAGGGGACGTTGAGGGCCTCGACCGATGGCTGCACGGGAGGCCCGTGACGCAGGATGCACGGGCCACGCTCCTGGCGCAGATGGGCGTCGGCCTGCGCGCGTTTGCAGCCGAGGACTACGAGCTGTCCGCCGTGGTGCTCGCCGCGGCGGTGCCGAAGGTGTCGGAGCTAGGAGGGAGTCACGCCCAGAACCTGCTGTTCAAGGACATCGCGGACCTCAGCTGGGAGCGGGCCCAAACGATGACGCGCGCGGCAGCGTGATCACCGACGCTGTCACTGACACCGACGCTGTCACTGACACCGACGCTGTCACTGTCACTGTCGCTGTCACTGGGAACCTCCCCGCGGTACAACCTCCGGCATGCCCCCCCTCCAGCTAGCCGCTCTCTGGTTCCTCGCCATTGCGATGACCTCCATGGGCGTCTTTCACTTCGCAAGGCCCCAAACTTTCGTCGGAATCGTCCCGAGGTACCTGGCCGCGCCCCTGGCGCTGGTTTACATCAGCGGCTTCTTCGAAATCCTCGGCGGCATTGGGCTGCTCATTCCCGAAACGCGCCCTTGGGCAGCGTGGGGTCTCATCGTCCTCTACATCGCCGTATTCCCGGCGAACATTTACATGCTCACGGACAACATCTCCCTCAACCCGGAAAAACCGATCCCGCGCTGGGCACTCTGGGCACGCTTGCCCTTTCAGTTCGTGTTCATCGCATGGGCGTACTGGTTCACCGGCTGAGAACCCGCAACTGTTTCGAGGCCCGCCGACCCCTACTCGAAAGCGGTGGTGTTGGTCATGCGGATTTCGAAGGCCTCGTTGACCTCTACCTTTTCCGTGCCTTCCGGGCCCGTGACCGTGAGCTTGTCGGTGGCCTCGCCTGCCGCTGCAGCGTCGGACTCGAGGGCGTTGAGGTTGAGGATGATTTCGCCTCGTGCGTTCGCCACCATTTGCTCGACGGCGATCGAGACGCCGTCATCGGGAAAGTCGACGGACTGCGGAAGCGCGTTCTGCGTGACGGTGACGTTGAGCTTGATTTCGTCACCCACCCGCTCGACCAGCGTGTACGAATCGACCTGCTGCACCTTGAAACCGTAGAGCATGAGCTCCTTGCGAGCCTCCCAACGCGCTCCGAGCCCCACTGGCTCGGCCGGCAATACCACGCGTGAGAGCGTCGTGCGCGAGTTGACGATCATCATCAACAAGCGAAGCGGAATGTCCGGGCTCTTGGCCTTGTCGTTGAGCTGCGTCGATAGCGTGATCCCGCGGTCATTCATTTCCACCGTGCCACCCACATCGTCGAGAATCGCCGCGCTCTGCCTCAGCTCCTCGGCGATCTTGGGGTCGATGCCTTGCGGAATCGCGGCCTCTGCTTTGGTGATGTTGACCTCGAACTTCACGCCATCATCCGTAGCCATCGCTGGACCGGACACGATGTGAAGGCGGACACCCGGCACCACGGAAAGCGCAGCGGCATCGGTCGTCGTCGCCAGAGTCGCGATCGTGAAGTCCATATTGGACTTGGTCGTCGTGCCGTCGGCGATCTTGTAGCGAAGCGGCGCGCGCGGCTCGGCGCCCGCCTCGAGCAGGAGCACCGGATCGGCGTTCGCATCGGCGGCTGTCGCCGAGGATTCGTCCTTCTTGCAACTCGCCAATACGAGCAGCGCGGCCAACAAGATCACACCACGCACGATTGCTTGCTTCTTCATCGAATCTCCTCCCGGCCCGTTTCCCCGGCCAACTCGAATGCGGGTGTAGTCGCTTGGACTACAGGCTGCAAGCCATGGTCCGATTCGCCACTTTGCGACAGCTACCTGAGGCCGCTACAGTTATCGGTATCATGAGTTCCCCCAATAGCCATGAATCCGCCGAAAAGCGCCCTGTGGTCGAGGCGATCCCGCGCAAAAAGATCGCGATCTTCATCGTCACATACAACGCTGTGAAGACGCTCCGCCAGGTACTCGATCGCATCCCCGATGATGTGTGGGATAAGGTCGACGAGGTCGTCGTCTTTGACGACTCGAGCCAGGACGACACCTACCTCGTCGGCCTCGGCTACAAGCACCTGCACGGCAAGGCCAAGCTGAGCATCTTTCGCAACGAGGAAAACCTCGGCTACGGCGGCAACCAAATCCGCGGCTACAAGTACGCAATCGAGCAGGGCCACGACATCGTCGCACTTCTTCACGGCGACGGTCAGTACGCGCCGGAGGCACTCGGCGATCTTCTCGCGCCGCTGGAGCGTGGCGAGGCAGATGCGGTGTTCGGCTCGCGCATGATGACCAAGGGCGCGGCGCTGGAAGGCGGCATGCCACTGTACAAGTATGCCGGAAACAAGATCCTGACGAGTTTCGAGAACGCGATGCTCGGCACCCACTTGAGCGAGTTCCACTCAGGCTACCGGCTGTACTCCACCGCAGCGCTTCAGAAAATCCCATTCGAGCGCAACACCGACGACTTCCACTTCGACACGCAGATCATCATTCAGTTCCACGCGGCCGGCCTGCGTATCGTCGAGCTCCCGATCCCGACGTATTACGGAGACGAGATCTGCCACGTGAACGGCATAAAGTACGCGGCGGACGTCGTGGCGTCGGTGCTGAAGTATGAGGCGCACGAGCTCGGGCTGCGGCACTATCCAGAGTACGAGACACAACAGCCGAACTACACACTGAAGAAGAGCCGCCTGTCGTCGCACAGCCAGTTGCTCGACATGGTAGGCCCCACGAGGCAACGCGTCCTCGATATTGGCTGCGGCAGGGGCGAGCTCGGGCATGCGTTGTCGCATCGCGGCCACCACGTGGTGGGGCTGGATCAATATCCACCGGCAGAACAGCTCGACGCGTTCTATGAAGCAAACCTCTTCAACGGACTGCCCGACGAGGTGCTCGGCGAGCGCTTCGACACCATTCTATTCGCCGATGTACTCGAGCACTTGCCCGATCCTCAGGCGATGTTGAGCCAAGCAACGGGCTTGCTCAGCGACAACGGTAAGATCCTCGTGTCGCTGCCCAACGCGGTACACTGGACCGTGCGCGCACAGGTCGCCGCGGGCCGCTTCGACTACGCGAACAAGGGCATCATGGATCGCGGCCACCTGCGCTTCTTCACGCGCCGCTCGGCGGAGCGCCTGTTTGAGCAAGCCGGCCTAGAGGTGCGTGAGCACCGCACGACCCCCGTGCCCTGGGAAAACGTACTACCGCGCGTCTTCGGCAGCTTCCTCAGCGAGAAGGTGGAACGCGCGGATTTCATGCTGTCGCGCATGCGGCCCAACGTCTTCGCTTACCAGCACGTATTCGAGCTCAGCTCGGCCCACTGAGCTCGCGCAAGCAAGTCCGCCATAGTGCAGTTGCCGCTCCGATCGTAATGGCGTTTGCGTCACGCGATCGCGATGGTAGACAACGCTGTGCTTAATTGGATTCCTTACGGCCTACTCGCGTTGGGCTGGATCACCTTTTGGACCCTGCGTAGATACCAGGACCGGCTCGGGCGCTGGGCCTGGCTGGTCGTCGACCTACTACCAATTGTGATGACGTTTGCTGTGGCGCTCGTCAGCGTCTATCTGTTTCAGGAGCGCTCGCTCGTGCGAGCGAAATACGACAGCGGCATGGTGGTGGCGTCGGCCGCATTGGTCACCCTGTTGCCTGCGCTGTGTTGGGGGCGCTGGCGTGCGATTGCCGGCGGCGTCGTTTGCGTCCTACTCTCGTTCATCGCGATCGGCGACCTCGTCTATCTGCGCTTCTTTGGCAACTTGCTACCGTTATTCGTCCTCTCGAGCGCCAGCCAGCTATGGGATGTCCGCGGCAGCATTCTCGCGCTCATCGAGGCTCGCGACCTGAACTTCTTGGCGTTCTCGGCGTTCGGTGCCGGTCTCGCGGTCCTGTGGCCCCGATTGCGTATCATGCGGCCACGACGGGCACCACAGATGGTCATGTCAGCGGCGCTAGTGGCCCTGTGCGTTTGGCAGACCGCCCCGATGCGCGCCGACCTCGATGCATGGATGTCGCATCGCTTTTCGTGGAAGGTATTCGAGATGAACCGGTGGCTTACAACCACCGGCTTCATCGGCGCGCACGTTCGCGATTTCGCGCGGATCGCGCGTGAGTATCAACAACGCGAGCCAGTCACCGTGGAACAGTTCGCGCAGATCAAAGCGTTTCACGACTCACGACGTCACGGCACCCCCGACGACGGGTTTGGTGCGGCCTCGGGGGCCAACGTGCTGATGATCCAGGTCGAAGCCATGCAGGAATGGGTTGTCCACGCAAAGGTCCGCGACCAATGGGTGATGCCGTTCGCCCGTGATCTGATGGGCAAGTCTCTATACTTCTCCAACATATGGGATCAGACGGGAGCATCGCCGACATCGGATTGCGAATACATGGTGTTCAATTCGCAGCATCCACTGGCCCGAGGTGCGGTGGCGTTTCGCCGGCAGGACAACGATTTCGTGCCGCTTCCCAAGCTACTCGGCGAACTGGGCTACACGACCTTGTCGGCACACGCGTATCGCCGAGGGATGTGGAATCGAGCGGTGCTACATCCGCGCTACGGATTCGAGCACTCGCTCTTTGCACGCGAGCTCGGCAGCAAGCCGCGACTCGGATGGGGCCTCGCTGATCGGGAGTTCTTCCAGCGTGTCGTGCCGCACCTACAGAAGCTGAAGAAACCTTGGTTCAGTTTCCTCATCACGCTCACAAGCCACCATCCATACACGTACATCCCCCGCAAGTTGCGCAAGCTCAACACGGCCGGGATGCAACGCGAGCTCGCGGGTTATCTGCACTCGATGCGGTACGTCGATGATTCGCTGCGCGAGCTATTTGGCGAGCTGCGCCGCAGTGAGCTGCTAGGCGACACGCTCGTGGTGTTGTTCGGCGATCACGACTCGAAGCTGAAGTTCAATGAGCGAACACGTCGGGGAGCAGCCAAGCATCTGGGTCTTCCGCCGGAGATGCTGGACCATCTCGCTCAGCGCCACTGGCAGACGAAGAAGATCCCATTGTGGCTGACACTCCCAGACGAAAGTCGCGTCGGGCACGTAGAGCGCGTGGGAGGGCAGATCGACATCGGACCGACCGTGATGTACTACCTCGGCGCGCCGAGCAGCCCCGCATGGCTAGGTCGGCCGCTGGTCGGCGACGCGGGAGAGGTGGTTCGCTTGGATGGCTCGGCCGCAGCGTCGGACTTGCTATGGGCGGCTGAAACGCGCACCTGTTACGACCGGCAAACCGGAACGACGCTCGACCAGGCCCGTTGCAGTGATTTGGCGGAGCGTGGCGGACGTGAGTTGGGGCACTCCTGGACTGTGACCCTCGAAAACCTCGCTGCACGCCTGCATGTTTCGCCTGACCCCTGACGGGGGTTCGAAAGCACCTTTGACTTTCCTCTTCACTCTACACCAGGCCAACGCTAGGGTCGCCGGCACGTGAACGACGCTGTCCAATGTCTGAAAGCGTGCCGCCCGTGGGTCTTCGTCCTAGGGGCGCTCGGGTTCATCTACGGGCCCGCACTGGCCACACACATGGTCCGCGGCTTCGACCCACACATCTTCAATGATGACGTGCGGCAGCAGATCTATCCGTTCTTTCGCTACGCTGACGCGTCGCTGTTTCCCAACGATTACATCGGTGATTACTACCTAGACTGTCTGCCGATGGGCTTCCGCGCCCTCTACACGCTCTCGGCACCCCTCATCGACCCGGCGGTGTCGCACAAGATCGTCATGTACGTGTTGCTGTTCATCACGGTCGCGGGATTGGGCATGGCAGCCAATCGGCTGGGCGGGAAGGTCGCGGCGTGGGGAGCGATGGCGCTCGCACTCGGCGCGAGCATCTATCTCGCTCGGATGGGCGGCGGGCTGCCACGCGCCTTCGGCTTCCCAATCCTCGCTTGCTCGCTCGCGGCGCTCAGCTACGGCCGCACGAAGTGGCTCGCTGCGCTGGTGTGGTTGGGTGCTTGTTTCTACCCGGTGGCTGGTGTCGTGGTCGGCATGGCGACGGCGTTCTTTCTGCTGCTGCTACCGGCGTCCGATCGCGGCGACGCGCACGACTGGAGCCTGCGACGACGTCTGCGCTTCCTCGCGCTCGTCGCGAGCGTGTCGATCGTTCTGTTGTTACCGACGATCGTGACTTCGTCCACGTATGCGCCCCTGCTTACTCTCGATGACGTGGCGGAGTATCCCGAGGCGGGACCTGGCGGTCGCTACGCGCCAGAGGACCTGCGCGCGCCGCACAGAGGCTTTTTCGAGAACGCCTCATCGGCGATCACGCGTGGGTTCGTCGGGACCGGCAGGCCGTGGGTCGAGCCCGTCTTCGAGTGGGTGAACGCCGGCAAGCCGCATAAGCACCGCTCGCACCGACAGCAGGCAATCCTGACGCTCGTCGTGATATTCACGGTGATCGGATGGATGTTCTTCGTCGCGTCGAGCAGCGCCGCGCGACGCGTGATGATGTTCGGCCTCGCGGCGTTCATCGGCTACTCGATCGCCGGCGTGGTTGCGCCGTACTTCTACCTACCCACGCGCTACACCACTTACCCGATGCCACTGCTCGCTGTCTTGATGGCAAGCACGTCGGTCGCCGGCTTCTTCTCTGTGCGCGACGCCAGGCCCGCGTGGCGGGCGGGCGTCACCTTCGTCTTCTGTCTGTTCGTCCTCGTCACGATCGGGGGCCGCGGCAGCACCAAGACGGGCCTCAACGTCGAGACGCGCAACGCGGCCCTGTACGAGGCTATCGCCCAGTTACCCGTCGACGCAGTCATTGCTGGGTGGCCGTTCACCGCCATCGAGAACGTGCCGTACGTCTCACGCCGTACGGCATTTCTCAACTACGAAACCCACCAGGCGTTTCATAAGCAGTACGCCGACGTGATGCGCGAACGCATGCGCGCGTTGGTCGACGCCACGCTCGCGACGTCCAACGAGCCACTCATCCGACTCCGAGACGAGCATGGCGTGACGCACATGCTCGTGTACTTGCCTCATCTGCGAGGCGCGCGTCTCAGATACTTCAAGCCATTCAACGAGTGGATCGCTGAGGCGCAGCGGAGACGCGCGGGCAAGCCGCTTTCACTGCAGGGCGTCGTCGACAACCACGCGATCTACCGCCACCGCGACTACGCGATTGTTGACCTTCGCGAGCTCCGTGGGCGCTCGACGCGCGTACCGACAACCCAGTCCCGCACGTGGTAGGGCCGCTTGCCCTGCGCCTCGTGGTAGGTGCGCCCCAGTACCTCGGCCACCAGGCCTAGCGAAACCAACTGAATGCCTACCAGGATGAGAATCACGCCAAGCAACAACAGGGGGCGATTCGCCAACTCGACGCCGAAAGCGAGCTTCTCGACCGCCAAGTAGCCGCTGATGCCGAACCCCAAAAAGCCGAGCACCAGCCCAGACAGCCCAAACACCTGCATAGGGCGAACGAGAAACGACTGAAGGAACAGAACCGTCACCAGGTCTAGGAGCACCCGCGTCGTGCGACCGATCCCGTACTTGGATTGGCCAAACTGGCGGGCGCGGTGATTGACCTTCATTTCAGTGATTCGCGCTCCCACAAGAGACGCCATCACGGGAATGAAGCGATGCATCTCTCCGTAGAGTCGCAACTCCCTGGCGAGGTCGCCCCGCATGGCCTTGAGCGTGCACCCATAGTCGTGAAGCCGAATCCCGGTCGTTTGGCCGATGAGGCGGTTCGCGACAATCGAAGGCAATCGTCGGTTGATGAAGGCATCCTTTCGACCGTGGCGCCATCCCGCCACCATGTCGAAGCCTTCGTCCAGCTTCTCGAGCATTGCTGGGATGTCGCGCGGATCGTTTTGGAGATCCGCATCCATCGTGACGATGTTCACGCCGCGTGCCGTGTCGATGCCGGCCTGCATGGCCGCGGTCTGGCCGAAGTTTCGCCGGAAGCGACACACGACGAGGCGCGGGTCGTTGCTCGCCAGCCCGCACAAGACTTCAAAGGTCCGATCTCGAGAGCCGTCGTCGACGCAGACGATCTCGTAATCGAGGCCCGTCGAGCCAAGCGCTTCGTGGATTTCCCGAACCACCTCCGAAATGCTCTCCTCCTCGTTGAACACGGGGAGCACGACGGAAACGTCGCGGGCGGGGGTATCAGGACCAGCAATGGCGTCGTTCATCCGTTTCCCGTCTCGCCGACCAGTCGATATTATCATGGTGTCCCGTCCCCGCAACCGCCACCTCGGTCAGCGGTGATTTGGCGGGGAATCAGCAGGGCGAGCGCCGCGCTCGCAAGGGCTGAGCCTAGGACGAACAGATGGGCGTTGACGGCCGCATTGAGGGCGGGCCTCGCTGCAATCCCAAAGGGAACCAGCACCGCAACGATGCCCGCTTCATAGGTGCCTACGCCGCCCGGTGCATGGAACGGGAGGACACTGGCCAGCTCGCCCCCAGTCGCGCCGAGCAACGCGGCCACGGAACCGACCTCGACGAACTGCGTGAGCACCCAAGCCAGGACGACCAGCTTCACCAGCCAGTTCAACCAGGTCAGCAGCCAAGAGCTCCACAACGTGCTCTGGGTGCGGGGCAGACCGTCCAGGGCCCTGCACGCGATCGCGGAGACCCTCCGCATCGGGGCCTTGGCCACCAAGGCCCGCAGAGCTCCCCGGGCGGCGAAGGCCATGTACGGCAAGGCCAGCCAAAGCAGGGCAACCACGGACGTTGCCGCCCAGTGCCAGCGCTGGCCCAGCAGCATGACTCCTCCCACCAGCAGGATCGTATGCAGATCGAGCAGGCGAAACCAGAGCAGAGCAGGTAGCGAGTGAGCGTAGTCGACCGCGAAGTAGCGCTTCATAAGCAACGGAAAGCTCAGCTCTCCGCTGCGCATCGGCAGCAGACTATTGAGGGCGTTGTGATAGACCATCAGGCGCAGGCCGACTAACCAGCCGCCCCGCATGGAATCTCGAAAGTAATCAAAGAGGCGATGCGCCCTGACCGCATAGGTCAGCAGAAACAACAGCAGGGCCGTGACGACCGCGCCGACGTCCAGCGCCCACCACGGCGCCAGCAAGCCACCCCACCCGAGCCAATATTCGATCGCTCCTACGTACAGCGCGAAGACGATCCATGCGAGCGCCGAATGCCAACGGGCGCGCTGACCCGATGCGGTTAGCGAGCTCGTCGCGGTCTCGTTGCTCGGGTCTTCGGACGGCATCTACGGAATCGCCTTGCTCACGATCATGGAACGGCCCGATAGAGTTTCCACCTGTCCTGACTATCGAGGAGCTCTACCTTGCCCTCGTCTTCACGCCTTTTGAGACTGGCCTTGTTGCGCCCACGGAGATCGCTCGAATGGATGAGGAGGTAATCGGTGTCGATGTTTTGATCGAGGCGGTACACCTCGGCGCGATTCGAGACATGGGCACCGACGCGATCGGTGGCAGAGACCGACGCGTCGGGCTCGATTTGGCTGACGAAGTCGACAAACGAGTCATAGCGCTCCTGCATAGGTTCGCTCAGCGTGTGCGTCACCGGCCGAAAGCCGCCGCGGAAGCTGCTGTTCTCCACGATGCCGCCGTACTTCCAACTCACCAGAATGCTTGCCACGAGCACACACCCCATCACCGCCATCGTCAGGCCGGTGTCCTTTCGGCGCGCGTCGCGCAAGCGGCGGAGCCCCACCGGCCCGAGGGCGATAGCGACGGGTAACAGCACGGCGGAGTACTGGAAATGCGAGGAGTAGACCGCTGATCGCGAGGCGAGAAGAACGAAGACGAACCCGTAGAGCAACATCACGCGCCCCCACCCAGCCCACGCGGGGAGGAACACCAGTGGGGCGAAGATGACCAGCAAGTAGTGAATCTTCGCTTCGTGCGCAACGTGCGCAGCGACGAAGGCAGGGTTGGTGAGTAGCGTCGTAAACAAGTCGAGCTCTCCGAGCCCGTTGGGGATCATGGCCTTGTAGTAGTAGTGGTACCCGTAAGACCCGACCCCCTGGGTGAGAACACCGCCCGCCGACATGAACACAGTCTTCGCGATGACGAAATAGGCCAAGCTGACCACGATCGTAATCCACCCGGCCCGCTTGTGTCCGGGCTCGCCCGAGATGAGGGCGTATAGGCCAACGAAGCACAGCAGCAGCGGCACATCCTCTCGGATGAGCAGCAGCAGCGCGAGCGTCACGTAGTAGAGGCGAAGCTTGCCGGACAACAAGAAGTACAGCGCGAAGAGCGCCGGAGTGAACAGGAGCGTGAGCGAGTGGAACTCGTAGAGATTGGCGCCGTGAAGTGCTGGATGCAGGGCATAGACGAGCGCCCAAACGAGCCCCCATGTGCGCGAGCTGAGCTGATGCCGCCCGATCAGATAGGCCGCAATCACGCCCGCGCCGCACCATACGGCCTGCAAGGTGAGCAAGAACTCCGCGCGAGGCCAGAGACGGTAAAGCGGCGACAGGATCACTAGGATCGGATCGAAGTGCGCCGTGGCGTGGGTGCCGCCACGAAGGAAGGTGCATCCCAACGGCCGCCCGTGACTCGATTGAAAGAAGACGTTGTCGTACAGGCCGAGATCGACCAGACGCATGTGGAACGCGTGGTGAGTGTTGATGGCGAGGTTCGCGAAGAAACACGAGTACGCCACCCACAGCACCACCACGGCGCCAACGCTGAGCAGGTCTCGTTGGCGCGCGGAGAAGATCGTCCGTTCGCGTCCGCCCGACCAGCGGCTGCCCAGCGCACGAAGCGTAGGCCACCATGCCAGCACAGCGAGAGCGACGTAAAGCCACGCGCGCCATTGATGCTGCGTCTCGATCTTGGGCTCGGTGAGAGCCACGATGGCAGGGCCGCTCAACACGAAAGAGAGATACGGATGCAGTCGCGCGGCTCGGTCGAAACCCGGTGGCCAGTGATCGCGATGCCGATACAGGAGTGCTCCCACGTAGAACACGGCGACCGCCCCCAGCGATACGGCAAAGTAGGCCAAACCCACCCAGCGCTGGTCCGGCGCCAGCTTGTTGTCGACCATCGCGGGCAGGAGATCCGCGTGCGTCGTGGCAAAAAGCGTCGCGCCAAGCGCGATGGCCACCAGCGTCGGCCAGGCGCAGAATAGCGCGAACCGCACCGCGGTGGACGTGAACGCGTCGAGTTTTCGAAGCCGAGAACCCGGCTCTCCCACACCCATCTCGGAGAGTTCTTTAGGCTCCACAGCCTCAACATACAAGCCGCAACCGGGTGCGAGCTTCCTCCCCACGTGGGTGCGTGCGGGCTCGTCCGCCGCAAGACCAACTAGGCGAACTAGACGCCGAAGCGCTCGTTGTAGGCTTTCAACGTCTCCCGTACTTGCTCGTTCGTGAGGCCGAAGTCCTCGATCTCGTACTCGTGCTCCCCCTCCTGGGAGGTTGGCTTCTCGGCGATGCGCGTTTCCAGGAGACCGGCGATCTCCTCGGTAAACTCGAGGTCGAAATGGGAGTAGATGTCCTGCAGCACGGTCATCGGATTGGCCATCAGATCACGGAGCCGGACGTCGTAGATCTGCGACTCGGGGATCTTCTTCCGTGACTCCATGCCTCGCTCTAGACCGATTCGCGTGTACTCGAGCCAGAATGCGCCAAGGTCTTTGACGTTGAGGCTTCGTTGCAGTTTCGCAGCCATCCGGGCTGACAAACTGCAGTGCGACGCGAGCGCCTTCGCGATGTCGCGATGCGTGAAAATGATCTGAGCGTCTGGATACACGGCCATCAGTGCGTCCATATTCCACATGTGCCAAGGGCACTTCAACACCCAACGTTTTGCGGAGCGCTGCGCAGTCAACATCTTGAGCTGCAGCTTGTGGAACTCGTAGGGCTCGATCATGTCCCAATCGAGCATCTCGTTGGCATAGCCAAGGGCCCCAAACGCGGCCCATAGAGTCAGCGCCGCCATATCGTTTTCGAGCAGAAAGAAGTCCTCCTCGTACGAATCCGCCGTCACGTGATGCGCTGCGCCCTGGTCCGGGATTGCCGCCTGATTGAACCCAAACGTAAACTTGGCCTGCGCGCGTCGCCAAGGGACGTCGCCGAGGGGGTCGCCCAGCCGGCCTAACGGGTAGGAAAGCTCCCACGCCTTAGCGACGCGGTTGTTCGGGTCGGCGGCTAGAACGTTGTGAAGGAACGTGGTGCCGGTACGAAAGAAGCCGGTGATGACGACGGGACGCTCGATGTCGACGTCGTCGAGCTCCGGGTGGCGTTTCGCGAAGTCGATGACGCGAAGCTTGTTTCCCAGATGCCAGTTCAGGAAGTAGCGCGCTCCGAGGAGGCCCGTCGTATTCAGATTCGACTCGTTGAGCCCGTCGACCGCCGAGTCGAGCCGCGACCGAAACCCGCCCTCGCCCCAATCCTCCAGCCCCGTCGTCCGCTCCGCCATTTTCATGACGCGGTCCGAGTCGATGGGGATCATCTTCTTGCTGAGGACGTCCAGCTTGTTCACAAGTGAAAATGGGAGGCTGGGCTTCAGCTCAGGGGGGGTGTCACTCATCGAGCGTCTAGTAGAACGCGGACCCGCACGGTGTCAAAGGCATGGCACGGCGGAATCCTCGGCAGTCGAGAACCGCGGGTGAGTGGTTCACACGGGGGGGCCAATGGTCGGCGAGCTGGGCATGGCCCGGCCCACGAACCACCTTTTTATGGCAAGATTTAGCCCGGATGGGGTTTCTGCTCTTCAGCATCGGAAACGGACTGGCGATCGCAGGCCTGGTGTTGGCCGCGCTCGGGTATGCGAACGACGGAGGCGCGGGATGGATCGTTGCCCTGGTCGCCATCGGCGAGCTCACCATCCTCGGAAGCATTCTGTTCCTGGGGGATGACGGGTATCAGCGGTTGGAGGCGCGCACCTCGGCATTCTTGCGACGCAATGCCGGAGCGAGGACCGAGTCCTTCGCCCCGGGCCGTCATTGCGTTGGCCTCATGCTGCTCGTGGCGCATGTCGCCGCGTACTTCGTCGTGTGGACCGCTGGGATCCTCGCGTACTCCAGAGCTACCGATGTGAACCCGTTCCCTTCGGTGTTCGGGCTGTCGATCGAAGAGCAAGGGCCCGCATTCGTTTGGGGGGTGGTCACCGCCGAGTTGTTGTTCGCCCTGGCGATCTACACTCTGGGCCCCACGTGGTGGGATCGCTTCAAGCGGCTCTTTCAATATCAGCCCGCCGCCGCGGCTCCAGAACCCGAAGCGCCCAAACCCGCACCTACTCTTCGCTATCGTCTGGGGCTCGGCGTATTCGTCGTTGGAAACGTGCTCGCCACGACTGGCCTGCTCCTTCCCGCCCTTGGTTTCGGCCGAGGACGCATGGTCGGTGTGATCGCGGTCATGCTGGCAGCCGGCGAGATCATCAGCCTCAGCAGCATCTTCTTGCTCGGTAAGGAGGGCTTCAAGGAGCTCAAGGCCAGGCTGTTCGCGGTGCTGAAGAGAGCACCCTCGGGCGAACCGATTACCCAGCGGCGCCACCGCGTCGGCGCTTCTTTTCTGGCGCTGCACGTGGTGGTCCAGCTCGCAGCGTTGGTGTTTCCGCTCGCGTCGCACTACGGAGTTGTCGCGGAGGGGACGTTCCCAACCGTGCTGGGCCTGGGCCGCGACGATCAGTTGAAGTGGTTCGTGGCCCTGCTGGCCACGAGCGAGCTCCTCTTCTTCGCCGGCGTGTACACCCTCGGCGCCGACTGGTGGGGACGATTCCGCGAGTTGTTCCGCAACCCGCACCCCTCATGACTCTGCCCCGTGGACGGTGCGCAGCATCGGCTTCACGGGGTGACGCTGCTAGAACAGGATCTTGACGCCGAAGTTGATGTCCACGTCGTTGATTTTGGTGTCGACGGGCTGAGTTTGGATCGCGTCGGGATTGTAGAACGGGGGGATGAGAAGCCCGAGCATATTGCCGCGTCCGTGGGAGTAGCGGATGCCGATCGCGAGGGCGATGAGGAGCTTATCGTCGTCGGCGCTCGTCGCAGGCGCGTCCGGACTGATGTCCTTGTTGCTGAAGAGCACACCGATGTTGCCGCCAAAAAAGTCTACTTGCCGATCTCCCAAGACGAGGAGCTGTTCGGTCTGGCTGAAGTCGGTGAATGCGCCAAGACCGAGCTTCACAAACTGGTGCACGTTGAAGACCACGCCGATCCTGCCGTTGGGCACGGTCGACTGGTTGAATAGAAACCTCGAGCTTCGCAACTTGAAATCGACCACGAAGTCGCCCTCGATCCAGCCCCAGTTGCCAACGTAGGCAATCCCCAGTCGCATCGTCCCGGGTTCAGAGCCGAACCAGCCGCCACTGATCGTTCGAGACTGGGTGTTCGTGGCGGTGGGGTCGACTGGACTCGCCCCGGGCGGAGCCGAGCTCTCGTTCGCGCTGAGCCGCTCCGCGAGCATGAAGAGATAGCTCGGCGTGGAAAGCGAGAACCCGAGCCGCACCTCTGGGATCGGAAGCCACTGAACGCCCCCTTTGATCTGTATGCCAATCCCCGCAGTATTCGACAGCTCTGCCTTCGACAGCAGTCCCCCGGAGCCACCCGCGTAGAAACCCGAAATCAGGCTGTCGATTCGAGCGGTGGACACGACGATGTCGAACGCGCCACCCACTAGGGCCTTTTGCTTTCGCTTGTCGAACGACGTCGCGACTCCAGTGCTCAAGTGAAAGTGATCGATCCGTGTGTTTGCGCCCACGACCCAGTCGGCGGACGGCGTCGGGGGCGTCGCGGTCGGATCCCCTGGATGGAGAACTTGCTGCTGGACCAACTCGCGTCGAACCGATGAATTGAACAGGCCTATGCCCAGCTTGAGTTTCTTGAGCGGCACCGTGAAGGTGAGCGCCTCAGGAATGAACGAAAGGTCTACACGCCGGTTGCTGCTCTGCTCGCCAGTCTCGAGTGTCAGAAGGCCTGGCGCCTTCACCGCCGACACTTTGAATGTAATTCCGGTGAGTTCGAAGGAGGCTTCTTTCGAGCGGCCAAGGCCCGCCGGGTTGTACCAAAGCGAGGCGCCTGTGCTCACATTGGCGACGACCGCACCGCCCGTCAGCGTGACGTCCACGCCCGCATTCACCTCATCGCTATTGCCGGCCGCCGCTGTGCCTGAGACGAGCAGCGCCGCCAGCGCAATCGCCATGGAGACGCGACCCATGCCGCGAGTCTAGGAGCAGCGCACGAAGGGGCAAAACTTTTGCG
>PVMK01126498.1_pt1 | contig 22199 bp, 19 predicted proteins | sample 1853481 | NCBI WGS metagenome assembly PVMK01 (sample SAMN08533507, study PRJNA380276) | Marine sediment metagenome, whole genome shotgun sequencing project.
AATCATGCTCAAAAGTGGACGATCTTGCATTCGGGCTGGAATGGTTACTTAGGCTGCTTCATAGCATCATTCGATCCAAGCGAATATTAGTAAAAGCCTCTTTAAGTTTCGCACTCAACGGTATAGCAGCATTGGATGTTTGGCAGAACTCCACGTTACAAGGGCCTTTTGATCCAAAACTGGTTAAACCGGTATTCACTAGCATGATGGCACTGAGTCTAAGAAAGCGAGGATCATTACGTTTGCGCACTCCATCTTCATACTCATGAACCGCAGTGGTGGCCATTAATTCGAGAGAGTCACTGCTGCTTTCAATAACAAGAATGTTGGGATAGTTGTCTATGTACTGGTCCACTTTGCGTATCGCCACATTGGCAATTTGTTTCCATGCAGGACATCCGTCAGTGGCAGTTAAGTCACCAATAAGAACAAGTACGTCATCAGCTTCTGACATGTTTTGTTCATCGATTTTATCTTGTTCCTTCTCCTTAAAGTGCTTAACCTCAGCGTAGACTACCTCTTCGTCTAATTCGAGTTGAAGGTCAGGACTTTCCCTCAAGGTAACCTGGAAACCATTTTGCTGAAACATCAAAGCGGCACGCCCTTCAAAAAACAGGTCATCTCGGACAGAGGTCTTTGCATTATTTCTTAACCTCTGTTCATACTGATTAGTCCCAGAGACTCCGGCATCTCTGAGTTTATATATAATCTCTTGTATGAATCGATCCACATTGTCTGATAGCTGTTCTGACATTGTTAATATAGACCTTATATCTGGTGGATGGGTAAGCTGGCTAGTTATTATGTGAACTACAACATTATACAATGAAGCATGTTGGAAACCGCTAAAACCACAAGCTGATAAACAATGGAAACAGTCGCAGTTTGTTGAAAAAACAAATTCTAGGTATTTTTAAACCAAAAGACCAATGCTATTCTGGCCGCATGCGAACTTTCAAGCCTCAATAACCCCTTTGGTGCTGGGCACCTTCCCAGTGAGCCGCGCATCGATTCTGGTGGCGCTGTCCAGCGCCCGCCCCAGCGCCTTGAAAAGCGCCTCCACCTTGTGATGGTCGTCTATCCCGGAAAGCACCTTTGCATGGAGGTTCATCTTTGCTTCTAAGGCAAAGGTTTCCAGAAAATGGCGTACCAGATCACTCGCCAAATCGCCGATCTTCTTTCTCTTGAAGGACGCATCCACCACGGCATATCCCCTGCCTGAGATGTCCACCACCACCATCGCCAGCGCATCATCCATCGGCACGATGGCATGCCCCATCCGCGTAATTCCCTTTTTATCTACCAGCGCTTTGTTCAGTGCCTGGCCCAGAGCTATGGCGACATCCTCCACCACATGATGCTCATCCCAGCCGGAAGCTTTTATCTTTATGTCAAATAAGCCGTGCTGGGCAATATGGGTCAGCATGTGGTCGAACATCTTGCTGCCGGTCTTGATCTCAAACTTGCCACTGCCATCGATAGAGAGCGTAACGGTTATCTTCGTCTCCCCCGTTCCCCGGGTAATGGTAGCTGTTCTTTTTTTAACACTTTGTCTTGCCATGTCTTCCCTCCACGAGTACAGCTTAAGTCTTGCACAGCGCCTACCCGACCCAAGGTAGGAATAAACTCATCTTAGATTAGCACATCTCTTTCAGCGCTTCAATTAGGGCATCGGTATGCTCCGGCTTTCCCACGCTGACGCGAATCGAGTTTCTTAAGAGTGGGGTGTCAAAGTAGCGCAGGAAGATGCCCCTTTTGGATAGCCTTTCGTATATCACCCGCGCATCGCCTTTTTTAACGGTGCAGAGGATGAAATTCGACTGAGAAGGTAATGGATCGAGAAACTCGAGTTCCCGGAGCCTGGTGAAAAGTCGCTCCCGCTCGGAGATGATTTTTTTTACTGTATCACGGAGATATTCGATGTCAGCAAGCGACTCCTGGAGCGCCACGTGGGCAGCCAGGTTAATGTTATACGGTTGCTTGATCTTTAGAAGCTGTTGCGCGATCAGAGTCGAAAAAACACCGTAGCCTATGCGCAGCCCGGCTAGTCCCGCCCATTTGCTAAAGCTGCGCAATACGATCAGGTTTTCATACTGAGGAACCAGAGGTGCAACGGTAATACCGCTAAATTCATAGTATGCTTCATCGATTACAACCACCTTGCCCAGCTCAACCAGCTCCAGGATGTCGCGCTGGGGGGTGGTATTCCCTGTGGGGTTATTTGGCGACGTAACAAAGATAACCTTGGTTTTTTCATCCACCGCCTCTTTTATTCCCTCGATGTCTATGGCGTAGGATTTATCCCGGGGCACATCTATAACCTTCCCGCCACAAACCTCGGTGCAGAAGGGATACATGCCAAAGGTTGGAACGCAGTTAATCACGCGGTCGCCAGGCTCGAGGAAGAGACGCAGTATGAGATCGATGAGCTCATCGCTACCTGCGCCGGCTACTATATGCGCTGCATCTACTCCAACATATACCGCCAGTGCTTTTCGCAATTCATTCTGCTCCGGGTCGGGGTAAATATGGTAGAAGGGGATAACCAGCCAGGGCACGTCCCACGCGTGGCGAGCAGCCATAGGGGTTTTCGTTACCATCGAGCTTTATCACCCTCTCTACGGGGATCCCAGCCCGCTCGCTGAGCACATCTGGTGGTATGATGGGCTGGTATGCCTTGAGGCGAGATAGGTCACTCCGGATCAGTTTTTCGATTCCAGCGCCTTGCCCTTTCTGCCTTTGGATGCCATTATCTCCCGAGCTCATTGTGCTCTCCCTTTCTTTAGCCTGAGAGCCATCGCTCTGGCATGAGCGGTAAGCCCTTCCGCCATGGCAATCTTCACCGCCGCAGGACCCAGCGCCTCCACATCATCATCGCTCAAAGAGACGACACTGGTGATCTTAAGGAAATCGCCCACACCGAGGGGAGAACTAAAACGGGCACTGCCCATCGTAGGCATCACATGGCTCGGCCCCGCTACATAATCACCTAGCACCTCGGTTGAGTTTTCGCCTACAAAGATAGCTCCGGCATGATGAATCTTCTCTATGTATGAGGAGGCATCACGCACCATCAAAGAGAGGTGCTCCGGGGCATAGAAGTTAACCAGGTCGATAGCCTGTTGTATATCGGTGACTACGATTATTAGGCCCCTTTCCTCCAGTGAGCGTAGGGTAACCTGGGCTCGTTCCAGCCCTTCGATCTGGCGTGTTACCTCTCTGTCCACCTCCTGGGCCAGCCTGGGGGATGTCGTTATCAGTATCGCGGAGGCCAGCACATCATGCTCCGCTTGTGCGATGAGGTCAGCAGCACAGTGAGTTTTTAATGCGAAATCATCTGCCAGTATAATTGTCTCGGTGGGTCCGGCGAGGCTGTCTATGGCTACCGCACCGAAGACCATCCTCTTTGCCATCGTTACGAACAAGCCACCAGGACCACAGACTTTGTCCACTTTAGGGATTGACCGGGTGCCGTATGCGAGAGCAGCAATCCCTTGAGCGCCACCTACCTTAAAAATCCGATCTACTCCGGCAATGTCCGCCGCGACCAGCGTGGCGGGAGGAACCTCACCCCCCTCTTTGGGAGGTGTAGTCAGGATAATCTCCCCTACCCCGGCAACCCTGGCTGGGATCGCTGTCATCAATACCGTCGATGGATAGCTGGCAGTGCCCCCGGGGATATAAATGCCCACTCTCTCCAGAGGGCGAACAATCTGTCCTACTCCCCCCTCCATAAATTCCTTATGACTGTGGCGCAGTTGAGCCTGATGAAAAGAGCGCACCTGCTCAGCAGCGGTATTTAGCGCTGTGATAAGCTCTTTGTCCACCTTTCCATCGGCATTGCGGCGCTCCTCATCACTTACCTCCAAAGATTTAAGCGCTATACCGTCGATCAACCTGGTATATTCGACCAGTGCTGCATCTCCATTATCCCGCACCGCAGCAATGATCCTACTCACCGCCTCTTCCGGGGTGAGCTCTTCAAGGAAGGTCTCTTTTATCCTTTGCTTTACCTCAGAAGGGACATCTCCGAAATCGAAAGTAGTACGTCGCAAGGCAGCTTTGGCCTTTTGAAAATCACTAATTATCTGCACCCAAATACTCCTTAGCTACTGCCACTGAATGGCTAATGACTTTTTCTCGGAAGGCGGTAAGTCCATCAGGGGTAACATAATGGATAACCCAATCCAGCCTATCCGCTAAAGATGAAAGGAACGGCTCAAGCTGTTCCGCATCAATCTTTTGGCTGGGGAGTAAGAAGCCCCTGGCTAAGCGCGGGAAATCGGCCATGGTTACATCGCGATCTATCATGGTGCAGGCGAAGTCCCTCCATTGCCGTAAAGCGGTGAGTGCCATAAAATCGATGCTTACCTGTGGTTCCCAGCTGCATAGATCATCTCGAATAGCTGTCATTTTTAATTTATCCTCACGCGCCCGGCGATCAAGCTCGAATTGGAGAAGCCTGTCGAGCACATTTGCCGTCGGATCCCCGCTAAGTGATGATGAGTTACCGAAAAAAGGGCGGTAGATATCCTTGATCCATATCTCATCCGCAACAAGATGGGAGAGATAGCCGGCAACAAATGACTGTGTCGCGGTATCCAACTTATTACCCCCGGCGAGATCTGGATGAGCTTTAAAGAATAAACTTGTTCCGCTCTCACACTCTTGCTCATCAAAGTCGAAGAAGTGAGTCTCCTTTCGGAAGACGCCGCCGATATAATGCACATCAGGCGAAATTGAGCCTACCAGATAGTCTCCCATGTTAAGGTCCACTACAGGGTGACGCAGCAATTCAGCCGCTTCATTAGCAAGACTCAAATGAAGATAGAGTAACGGCATCTTTGCGGGTTTTCCGACCCGTTTCAGACTTTCTGACTATTTCGAATCAGGGTGCTTGTCATCTTTTAGCAGCCCTTCTTCATAACGTCAATTATGTGCTTAACCTTATCCTTGTTCGAAGGGTGGGCGATAGTGTCCTGGTGGCCAATGAGGCATGCCGAGGACTCAAGAACCGTATCGATAACCTTTAAATTGTGCTTCGCCAGGGTTTCCCCAGTCTCAGTATTTTCGATAAGCAGGTCAGCATCCTCAGGCAAAAAAGCCTCGCTTGCTCCCCAAGTGGGAACAATCTTACAGCGCTCCAGGTGATTATAGCGGGCATACTTATCAGCAATGTTTACATATTCCGAAGCCACCCTGAGAGTGGGGAGGAGTCCCTTACTCACCAACTCCCTCAAATCACGAATGTCACGAGTAGCCAAATCTTCGCTGACTACAGCAACCACAGTTACCTTCCCAAATCCCCAGTTTCAGGATTTCCTTCACCGGGCTTGAGGGGAAACGACAAAGGTGGTCTTTTAGCCAATCCTGGCCTGTAATTGCTAGGTCAAAGTTCCCATTTGCGACCTGGAGGGGCATATCCTGTGGCCTGATAACCTTGATAGTTACTTCAGGTAAATCTATTGTAGGCCTGCGAGTGACCAATTTCCCCGAGTATCCCTGTATGTTGAGACCGACTTTGTCAAGGAATTCTGAAGCTGCTTTCCAGAGATGCCCATCGGGTAGGGCAAGACGAAGCTTTTCATTGCCTTTTTCAGCTATCTTACCGCTTGTCCCAATACCTTTGAACACGTTTTCACCTTTTATTACTCCACCAGTAACTACAACTGCCTCCTCTTCGGCTTCCCACTTAAAAGTCTGCAGGTGTGTCAGAAGCTCACTCCGTTTAGCTTTTACCAGGCCATTCCTATTGGCGATTAAAAAAGCCCTTGAGGTAATAATCTTCGCTAGTGGGATCAGATCCGAACCCGCAAAGCCATCCGCCTGAGCATCAGCAATTATTGCCAGATCGGCGCTCTCAGGGGGGTAGACCTCACCCGCTCCATATATGGGGAGAATGCTGAATCGCCTTAATCTCTGCCTGAGGGCGAATGATTCCGCCAGGTTCTGATACTCACTGACAATGCGCACTCGATCAAATCCATTGTTGATCTCCCCGACAAAGCAGACCCCGGAATTCACACTGGTGACTGCATAGATATCGATCTTGCCATATCCCAAGTCCATCACCTTCACCAGGTCGCTACTGGGGTATTTAACCGAGAGCTCCTCCACCCAGTCCAGCCCACATATACCTAAATCATAATTACCAATAGCCACTTGGATGGGGACGTCCCGCTCCTGAAACACCTTAAGAAAAAGGTGGGGGAAGCTGGATGATTTGAGGCGATAATTGCGTGATCTCTCATTATACCCCTCAATCCCAAGGCCTGCCTTCTTCAGTAAAGCCGCCGTATCCTTTAACAGTCTCCCCTTCGGTAGTGCCAGCTTCACCTGGAATTCTCCACCACCTGCCGAATGTCCGCTTCGGAGGTTAATTCATATTTTCTCCCGGTAGCCTGATCCGTTAAATACAACAGCCTCTCTCCTGACACCGCAAGAAGCCACGGATAGTCACCTATTCTCTTCTGTCCCTGGTCAATCACAACAATGTAGCCTGCCTCTCTTAGAGAACCGGCCACTTTAAAGCATGATTTAAGCGCAATTACACCGATGTCCCCTGGCTGGACCAGTATACTGGTGGTAGTAGGCATATGCATTTTTATGAGATCCATCAATTGATCCACATATAGCGCAAAACCGGATGCCGGAACGTGAGGGCCACCCACCAGGGAGACAAGGTCATCGTATCTACCCCCTCTACCCACCCGCTTTTTCGAGATATATAATTGGAACATCACTCCGGTATAGTATTCAAAACCCCTGCCCGATGCGATATCGATCTCGTAAGTACAATTCATTGTTTCAAGCAGCTCGGAAATGCCAGACAGGTCCTTTAGACTAGGCTCAAACCTGGGTAAGTCCTCTCCCAGGAGGGCCCTGATGTCCTCCAAAAAGCCAGGTGAGCTCCTTCTAGTATCCAGTAATAGATCCAGGGCCCTCTTCAGGTTAACTTTTTTGGTATCAATATCGCCCAATGCCCTTATATTACCATCCAGAACCTGGTCGAATATCTGGGTCTGTTCCGCGGAGTCCAATCCTAACTCCGCAATGAGTGCTTTAATTAAGCCGGCGTGTGATAGTTTTACTCTGAGGGGACCGATCCCCAGTTCTTCCAGCACCTCCGAGGCGAGTAGCACAAGCTCCGTATCGGCGAGGGGCCGGCTGGTTCCTACAAGCTCAACACCACACTGCCATCGCTCCCTCTGCTCCTTCCCCGTTCCTTCAAAGATAAAGGTATTGCCAACATAGCAAAGCCGGGTGATTTCATCACTTACGAGGCCTTCCGTGTAGAGTCTGGCGGTGGGAATAGTGCCCTCTGGCCGCAATACTACCCTCTCACCGCTCCAGCCATCCCAATCAAGAAAAGAATATACCCTGCCAAGCGTGCCTGGGGTTAGCGTCCCGGTGGCGGTAAAAAGATGCAGATATTCTAGCGTCGGGGTCCTCACCTCTTGATAACCCCACTTCAACGAGCAGTAGCGAAATACCTCTTCGATCCGCCGAAACTTTACCATGTCGTCGGGAAGCAGATCACGCATCCCTTTACACTTAGGCACCTTCATCCCTACCACCTTTCACGAAACTTTGATTATTCTACACTAATATAGTACTGCCTTCAATAAAGGGGCCTGACAATCCCTGTCAGATATAATGGTGCCTCCAATACACCGAACCTCACTATCGATTGCAAAAAGAACATGCCATGAATATAATGCGAATGGAGCTATCTTAGTGGACAAAGAGAGACCGCTGAAAAAGAGGTGCAGGATACTTCCTGCCGGGGATCTGTGGGTGTCCCCCAGCTTCAGAAGTCCCCCAGGATTGGGGGATATAGGGGATTGATTGAGAATGTTTCAGCAGTCTCCAGAATATTCCTCGTAGCGAAGCAGACTGGTAATCATGCACAACAGATCCATAATAAGAAAGCCCTGGCTTTTCCTTGCAACGCTTGGGTTGCTCATCCTCTTTATGCCTGGGGAAGCGGGTGCTGCTACCCCCGAGGTGGATATCATCAGGGTTGATGGTACGGTCACCCCTGTTCTTGCTGGTTATATTGACCGCGGGATCGGACTGGCTGAGGAGCGCGGTGCCACTGTCTGTATTATTGAGCTGGATACGCCAGGAGGACTAGATAGCGCGATGCGTGATATTGTACAGCGTATTCTTGAGGCCGATGTCACGGTAGTAGTCTATGTGCCACCGGGATCAAGAGCCGCCTCGGCGGGTGCCTTCATCACCCTGGCTGCTCACGTCGCGGCGATGTCGCCGGGCACCGCGATCGGCGCCGCGCACCCCGTCGCACTGGGTGGAGAAGGGATAGATGAGACCATGGAGGAGAAGGTGGTTAACGATGCCGTTGCCTATATTAAGAGCATCGCCGAGGCCCGTGGTCGCAACGCAGACTGGGCCGAGGCTGCGGTGAGGGAGAGCAGGTCAAGCCCCGCCTCGGAAGTCATGGAGCTGGGTGTTATCGATATTGTGGCCGATAATTTAGATGATCTCCTCCTCCAGCTTGAAGGGTGGCAGGTGACACTCTTAAGTGGAGAGGAGGTTACCCTGCATACCGAGGGTGCCGAGCGTGAGTACATTGACATGGGGACCATGGAGCGCTTTCTGTTCACCATCTCCGACCCAAATATCGCCTACATACTGCTTAGCCTGGGGATGCTCGGAATCATGTTAGAGCTTTATAATCCGGGGACGATCTTCCCTGGAGTTGTCGGCGTTAGTTGTCTTTCGCTCTCCTTCTATTCCTTGGGGATGCTCCCGGTTAACTATGCCGGGGTGATACTGATCGCACTCGCATTTGGACTCTTTGTAGCTGAGATGTTCATTGCCAGCCATGGGTTGCTGGCATTGGGAGGCATCGCTTTATTAACGGTAGGCTCGATGATTTTGATGAGCAGCCCCTATTTCCAGATACATCCCGGCGTTATTGCCGGGGTTGTGATCGTGGCCACCGTTGTTTGCCTCTTTGTCATCAGGGCTGTCGTGCGCACCCAGCGAGGGCGACAGCAGACGGGACGAGAAGCGATGATGGGCATGGTGGCAGTAGCCAGAACGACCCTCGACCCAACAGGAACCGTGTTTGTACACGGGGAACGTTGGGAGGCCACGGTGGATGAAGGAAAAGTCGAGCTGGGAGAGGAGGTGGTGATTACCGAGATCGATGGTTTAAGACTAAGGGTAACCAAGAAAAATAAGGGAGGAGAATAGAAATGGACTGGTGGATACCGATTGCCATATTGCTGGCGCTGTTGCTTATTTTGCTGCCGGCATCCATAAAGATCGTCTACCAATATGAGGCTGGTGTGGTGTTTCGTTTGGGGCGACTGGGAAAGACGAGGGCACCGGGGATGCGCTTCATTATTCCCTTCATTGACCGCATGCGCAAGGTAGATACCAGGGTGATCACTATGGATGTACCATCTCAGGAGGCGATCACCAGGGATAATGTGACACTCAAGGTAAACGCGGTGGTCTACTTCAGGGTGATGCACCCCGAGTCTGCCATAGTTGAGGTCTATGACTATAAGATGGCCACCTACCAGATTGCCCAGACCACCCTGAGAAGTGTGCTGGGTCAATCTGATCTTGATGATCTGCTGACGCGCCGCGACAAAATAAATGCGCAGCTTCAGCAGATTATAGATGAGCAGACTGAGCCCTGGGGGATCAAGGTGAGCACGGTTGAGGTAAAGGATGTCGAGCTTCCCCTTCAGATGCAGCGGGCGATGGCGGCACAGGCTGAGGCAGAGAGGGAGAAGAGAGCAAAGTTGATCCATGCCGAGGGTGAGATGCAGGCTTCTGAGAAGTTAGCCGAGGCGGGTGCAGTAATTGGTAGAGATCCGGCCACGCTGCAATTGCGCTATCTTCAAACTCTAGTTACAATTGCCACGGAGAAATCCCAAATTATGGTATTTCCCCTGCCCATGGACTTGCTCAGCGCCTTCATGCCAAAGAAGGAGTGAGATATCACAAGCCCAGTTTAATAAGCTGAACGCAGAAAGAAGGTAACTGGGAAACTGCTATGCGGTAAGCCCTCTGCTTAGTCAAATAGAGACTGCTGAAAAAGAGGTGCAGGATACTTCCTGCCGGGGGTCTGGGGGTGTCCCCCAGCTTTAAATATCCCCCCAAGATTGGGGGATTAGGGGGTTGATTGAGACTATTTCAGCAGTCTCCAATAGTATGACTCGCTGAACTTAGCATTATGCCTCGATAAATAGGGAAGCAGGGTGCAATTCCGGGGGTATCACATGCCTGATAATATCGTTGATAAGGCATGTCATCCCTTCGGGGCTATATGTATAACTTTCACCACCCAAGCTTGGCAGTATATTGACTCCTACCTCCATAGCACTGTCCACTCTTATGGAGACCGCCGAAAAAGAGGTGTAGGAAACTTCCTGCCGGGGGTCTGGGGGTGCCCCCCCCAGCTTAAAAAAGTCCCCCAAGATTGGGGGATTAGGGGGTTGATTTTGACTATATCAGCAGTCTCTTATTAAACAACATTCTGGGAGGTGTTGATAATTGACAGGGGATTTAGAACCGAATGGTCTTTATAAGACGTGCAATAATATTGCTGATATTTAAGTTCAATGGGGGGAAGAAAAAATGGCTCGTGCTAAAGGATACGCGGGAACTATTTTACGGGTGAATCTTTCTGACGGTAGTGTCGATAGTATGCCAACCGAAGGCTATGATGAGCTCTTTCTGGGAGGACGAGGGATAGCTGCAAAAATCTATTGGGATGAGGTACCCCCCGGAACAGACGCTTTCGATCCGGAAAACAGGCTGATCTTCATAACGGGTCCTGTTGCTGGCGTTCCAGGTTTTGGCGGCTCCAGATGGCAGGTCTGTGGTAAATCCCCCATTCACAATAGATTTTCCTATTGCAATCTGGGCGGCTCCTGGGGTGCTGAGCTTAAGTTTGCAGGTTACGATGGGCTTGTTGTATATGGACAGGCAGATAGGCCAGTCTATCTGTTTGTAGATGGGGACAGGGTGGAGATAAGAGAGGCAGCTCATCTTGTAGGTAGTGGTGCCATCTCTTGCCGTGAGAAACTGAAGGATGAACTGGGAAAAGCCTTTCGCATAGTGACTGTGGGCGTAGCGGGTGAGAACAAAGTGGTCTTTGCCAGTCTGGTGGCGGACAATGACGCTACTGGCTCAAGTGGATTGGGCGCAGTAATGGGCTCTAAGAATCTGAAGGCTATTGTGGTAAGAGGGACGAAGAGAAAGGTCGACGTAGACGACGCGGAAAGGATTAGGAAACTAAGGGAGCGGATGCGTCTTGAATTTAAAGGCAGACTTGAATTTAATCAAATGGTATTGCCTCCCCTGCTACACCCGGACAAGATGAAGAAAGATGTGTGCTACGGCTGCAGCAGCGGGTGTATGCGCCTTATATATACGGCAATGAATGGGGTCACCGGTAAATTCATGTGCCAGGCTGCCTTTTTCTATGAGACTCGAGCACAGCGCTATTATGGAGAGCTCACCGAGGTTCCCTTTGAGGCAGCCAAGCTCTGCGATGAATACGGTATCGATACGCATGCCATCGAGACGATGGTAATGTGGCTCTCTAGATGCTACCAGGCCAAGCTTTTAACCGATGAGCAGACTGGAATACCACTCTCCAAGATAGGTAGCAGGGAATTTATAGAGACATTGCTCAGGAAGGTGTCCCACCGCGAGGGGTTTGGCGATGTTCTGGCCAATGGCACTCACCAAGCGGCGGAAACCGTCGGTGGTAAGGCACAGGAATTGATTACCGACTATATGACCAGAACTGGTTACAATACTAACTACGGGCCCAGGTTATATATTACCACCGGCCTCTTGTATGCTATGGAACCGCGGCAGCCCATTCAACAGCTGCACGAAATCAGTGTACCCAATATGTTGTGGGTGATGCGGGCTGCAGGGATGGAAAACGTCCACGTTACAACCGAGGTTATGCAGGGCATAGCGAAGCGTTTCTGGGGTAGCGAGATTGCAGCTGATTTTTCTACTTACGAGGGGAAGGCCCTGGCCGCGGCCAAGATTCAGAACCGTCAGTACGCTAAAGAATGCCTTATCCTATGCGATTTCCTCTGGCCGATTTTAAATAGTGGTCTCTCTGAAGATAATGTTGGCGATCCATCCCTGGAGAGCCAGGTTTGTTCTGCGGTAACGGGAAGGGTTATGGATGAGCTGGACTTATACGAAATTGGTGAGAGGGTCTTTAACCTGCAGCGGGCTATTCATATCAGGGAGGGACACAAAGGAAGAGAAGATGATTGCCTGGAGGAGTTTAATTTTAACATACCCTTAAAGGGCGACTTCGGTAACCCGGGTTGTATAGTTCCAGGTAAAGATGGGGAAGTCCATTCTCGAAAAGGAATGGTCGTGGAACGTGATAAATTTGAGCAAATGAAGGACGAATATTACCAGATCCGTGGTTGGGATGTCCTCACTGGCTTTCAGAAAAGGGCTAAACTGGAAGAGTTGGGTCTGGGAGGGGTTGCTGATAAATTAGCCAGCGAGGGCCTATTAGCTCAGTAATTATGAGCTCTTAGCGTAACGTCCCCTGCGGCGATGGTCACCACGCTGCCATCGGAACGCCGCAGCATGAGGTTACCATCATCGTCTACCTCCTCGGCAACGCCCTCCTCAATCTTATCGCCGCAGCGCACCGAAACCTTTTTACCCAATGTATCCAATCGCCGGTGCCACTCCCGATCAATCTGCTCTCCGCGACGTAGTGCATTATACAGACCTTCAAATTCGCCAAGCAGGACTACCAGCACCTCTTTGCGCGACACCTCTCTACCCAGCACCTGCTTAAGGCTTGTGGCCGTTTCTGAAATCTCGGGGATGGCTGTAGGATCAAGATTGACATTTAGGGCAATACCCACGATGGCGTATTTAACGCTATCTTCCGAAATGTCGCTCTCAATTAGAATACCGCTTACCTTTTTTCCGTCAATGAGAACATCGTTGGGCCACTTGATTTTGGGTTCAAGGCCCGTAAGTTTCTCGATGCTTCTTACCACTGCCAGACAAGCAGCCATGGTCAGGCGAGGGAGATATTCGAGCTTTGGATAAAGGATAATTGAGAGCAGAATGCTGCTCTTTGGAGGGGAGAACCACTCACGGCCCAGCCGCCCCCGGCCTGAAGTCTGTTGGTCGGCGATGACAACAGTGCCCTCCACGGCGCCATCTCTTATCGCACGTTTTGCTGCATCCATAGTGGAGGGGGTCTTGGGATAGTGGAGGATATCTTGACCGATGAGCTTCGTTCTTAGCTCCCGTTGAAGAGCCTCTGGGGATAGATCATTCTTCGACATTTCTTACCCCGAAGAAGAAAGCAGCCCTGCAATACGTGTTGTTTTTTCTGCTTTCCGGAGGATTATATCAAGGGCCTGTTTCACGTAACAGCAAAACTTCCATGAGCGAAAAGCCTTGAGGGGCTAAGCAAACCTGTAAGCCGAGTTCTGTACCCCGATTAAATCGGGGTGGTGACCATTTATCTAGGATGACAGTTACCCGCCACCTCAAGCGACCTACCCGAGGGTATTAACGAGGCCGGGCGTCCTCTTCCCTTCTATTTGGTCTTGCTCCGAAGGGGGTTTGCCCGCCACCGACGTTACCATCGGAGCGGTGAGCTCTTACCTCACCATTTCACCCTTACCCCGGCAAGCCGGGGCGGTATGTTTCTGTGGCACTTTCCGTATCCCCCGATAAAATCGGAGGACCCTGGGCGTTACCCAGCCTCCTGCCCGGTGGAGCTCGGACTTTCCTCCCCCCGATATAAATCGGAGAGCGATCACCCGGTTTACCTAACCCCTATTCGACTGTACTACATAGTAGACCAAATATCAAGGAGCCCGCTGAAAAAGAGGTGCAGGATACTTCCTGCCGGGGGTCTGGGGGTGTCCACCAGCTTTAAAAGCCCCCCAAGATTGGGGGGCTAGGGGGGTTGATTGAGATTATTCCAGCAGTCTTTTGATGATGATGAGCCGGTACCCATCTACCTGAAAGAGATGAGGTAAATCTATTGGTCCTTAGTATTATTTAAAGGGAGCGAGGGTAACACTTGCTCCATCCTACTGTGGGCATCTTACCATCCTCTTGTGTGATTTAGTTGCCCGCTCTGTGGAGCGCCTGGTGGCTTAATGCGTCTGCTGCTTTATTACGTTCCCGGGGGATATGCTCGACGCTATAATTTTTAATTCCCGAAGAAGCTGGAGGGTCTGCTGGAACAGCGTTTTGAGTTCCTTGCTCCGGTATTTACCCTCCAGTTGCCTCACGATAAGTTCGGAATCCATATTGATATCTATGTGGTCCGCACCCAGCCTTAGAGCCTCTGTAAGGCCAGCGATGAGGGCTAGATATTCAGCACGATTGTTCGTTGCTCTGCCGATAGCCCTTGAGATCTCGGTAACTACCTTGCCGGTTTCATCGAGCACCACCACCCCAATGGCAGCGGGGCCGGGGTTAGGTGTCGCGGCTCCATCGGTATATATAATCAAGCGTTTCATGTTTATCACAATCTCAGCACAGTATCTATATCATGATCGTAGACCATAATGCGATCGATTACGTATTGAAGCAGGGCTCTCCTCGCAGGAAATGTCATGGACTCCCACCGCTCCTGAATATTATCCAGCGACTCGATTGTATGTCGCCGGCGTTGCTCCGAGGTGATTTCACCACTCGCCTCAGCTTCCAGGAGTGCGAGCCTTTGCTCTAAAAACTGCCTCTCCTTCACAAGCTCCCCTCCTGTAGCGCGTAGTTCGTCCAGGGAAATATCGCCCTGTGCTGCCTTGTCGAGATAACCGCGGAATTTTTTATTGAGAGCTTTTTGTTTTTTCATTAATTGAGCCTGCTCTGTTGTTTTACTGTCAATGGTAGAAGCGTGTTGCTTAATCAATTGTTCTCGAGCCTCTGGTTTGCTAAATCTCTGTAGTCTAGCAAGGACCATGCTCTCCAAATCTCCAGCCCTTCTGGTATGGTATTGGCAGAAGCTTTGGTTAGCTCTCGACTGGCACTGATAATAGCGATACTCGCCTTTTGTCTTTCCCCCATCCTTACGCCTTGTCCAGGTCTGTCTGCGGTTCACCCCGATCATTGTATTTCCACAATGGCCGCAATACGCCAGGCCGGCGAGTAGGAAAGGCAGCCTTGTGGCATAAACGCCTTTCCTGGGCTCAGCACTAAGCCTCTCCTGCACCCTGTTAAATACGCTGGGGGGGATAATAGAGGGATGGCTGCCCGGAATCTTAACGCCAAAACGGGAATATGTCCCCAGGTATGACCGGTTACGCAGTATATCGCGGATACCAACGATGCTCCACCGATTACCCTTCTTGGTAGTGATCCCCTGCTCATTAAGATAGCGAGCGATGAGGCGAACGCCCCTATTTTCCTGGAGATACAATTTATATATAAGGCTGACTACATCCGCTTCCTCAGGCACGACCTCAAGTTTCTGGTTGTCACCTATCCTATAGCCAAAGGGGGGTTTTCCCAGTGCCCTCCCATACATTGCTCTAACCCTCATCGCTTCCTTAACCCGCTCCCCACTTCCTGCACTCTGGGGCCGGGTGGACCACGCCTGGAGTGCTGCTGCCAGGGGATCATCAAGCGCTTCATCGGTAAAGAGGACATTTACCCCAAGACCATCAAGCTCCAGGAGACAGCGTACCGCTTCCTGAGCGTCGCGGTGAAGATGAGGGAGGTTTTTCACCACGATATGGAAATCCTCCTGCTGTTTTCGAATGTAGCGGATCATATGCTGATACTGGATCTCGCTAACCTTATCTCCAGAGTCCACATCCATGAAAGTCGTTACCGGATCATAACCTTGCTCCTGGCAAAAACTATAGAAACCCTTCTCCTGCTCCACCTGGGGAGACAGAATATCCGGATCAGTATCCGAAATATCTGACAATACCCGAAAATAGCCGATCGCTTTCATCATCTAACTCACGTATAGAACCCTCTCGCAGCTACCGCATTGCACTAATTCCTGGCCCATTCTCGCGCGCTGTAATTCACTCATGGGAAGGGCAATCCGGCATCCCTGGCACATGCCCCGCTCCAATTTGGCCACCGCCCTCCCCTGCCATTTTTGTCTTAAAGCTTCATATAGCTCTAGACACAAGGTATCAACCCTGGAAGCGAGTTCTTTTCTCCTCGGTTCCAGAGAAGCTAGGGCAACGCTCAGCTCCGTTTGCTCCTGCGATAGCGAAGCCTGCTCTGACTGCCATTCCTCTTCGATCTTTGTTACTTCACTGCGTTTCAGAGAGACCTCTTTTTGCGCTGCCTCCACTTCAGACATTATATCCAGTGTCTTATCATCCCCCTCCCCAATTTTCCGCTTAAAGTTTGACAGCTGCTCCTGGAGGCTTGTTAGCTCCTTTGGGTTTTTCACAGTGCCGCTGTATAGCTTATCCGTCGCCATAGCAGCCTTAGCCTGCAGGTCTTCCACACCTCTCTCCACCTCCCTCTGAGTTCGCTGTAGCTCTACTAGCTTCTCCTCATCCCTTGCAAGAGATAGACGTACCTCATCTAAAACCTCGCTCTTGCCCAATCGGCTCATCACTTCAGAGAGCGTCTCCCGCTTAGCATCGATCTCCAGATCAACTTCCTGGAGTTCATATAGCTGCTTTCCCTTGCTCAATTCAGGCCTTTCTCCAGTGCAATTCTAGGTTACAGGAAGGAGGCTGTCAACAACAACAAAAAATCCCCCAACCGGGGGTCTGGGGGTGTCCCCCAGCGTTAGAAGTCCCCCAAGATTGGGGGATATAGGGGGTTGATTGAGAATATTTCAGCAGTCACTTTCTCTTGGTGGGCCCGGTAGGATTCGAACCTACGATCAATCGGTTATGAGCCGAGTGCTCTGCCGCTGAGCTACGGGCCCATGGGGCATCAGTAGTCTATAAAATCGCAGGGCGAAAGTCAAGAAAAAGGCTTTGCTTTTGTGCTACGTTACCTTATAATAAGAGACCGTAAAAAGAGGTGCAGGATACTTCCTGCCAGGGGTCTGGGGGTGTCCCCCAGCTTCAATAAATCCCCCAAGATTGGGGGATTAGGGGGTTGATTGAGACCATTTCAGCAGTCTCAATATGTTGTCCGATAATTCAATGGGGTTGATAGTTTTAATGGTCAGAAAAAGCGAACAGAAGTTAAAGTACATTCCTCAGGAAGTAGAGTTAAAATGGCAGCAGCGGTGGGCTCAAGATCGCCTCTATGAGGTTAACGAGAATGATACCCGCCCTAAGTGGTATGAGCTCACCATGTTCCCCTATACATCGGGAGACCTTCACATCGGGCATTGGTACGCCATGGCCCCCTCCGATGTTCATGCCCGCTTTAAGCGAATGAAGGGCTACAATGTGCTTCACCCCATGGGCTTCGATGCATTCGGCCTTCCTGCAGAGAACGCTGCTATCAGCCGTGGTATACATCCCTTTACATGGACGATGGACAACGTCGAGCGGATGAGGTCTCAACTCAAGAGCATAGGCGCTATTTACGACTGGCAGCGCGAGGTGATCACCTGTCTCCCTGATTACTACAAATGGACGCAATGGTTCTTCCTGAAGCTCTATGAAGCAGGACTCGCTTATCGGGGAAAGGCCCCGGTAAACTGGTGCCCCAAGTGCCAGACGGTGCTTGCTAATGAGCAGGTAATGGATGAGGGGTTGTGTGAGCGCTGCGATTCAGCGGTCATAAAAAAGGACCTGGAGCAGTGGTTCTTCCGCATTACCGCATATGCTGAGAAGCTTCTCGACTTTAGCCATATCCAGTGGCCGGAGCGAATAAAGACGATGCAGAAAAACTGGATCGGAAAGAGCCAGGGGGTGGAGATCGCCTTCGGGCTGGAGGATGGCTTAGCGGAGGCGGCAGGGAGTTCGCAGCAGGAATTTCGTGTTTTTACTACCCGCCCCGACACTATCTACGGCGTGACCTTTGCCGTCTTCGCACCGGAGCACCCGCTGGTTGAGCAGCTCACCACAGCGGAGTATAAAGAGGATGTAGCGCGTTACATCGAGAGTACACAGCGCAAATCAGAGATCGAGCGAACCGTCACGGAGAGGGATAAGAGCGGCGTTTTCACCGGATCTTACGCCATAAACAAGCTGAATGGTGAGAGGGTTCCTATCTGGATCGCCGACTACGTGCTGATGAGCTACGGCACCGGGGCAGTGATGGCTGTCCCCGCCCATGATGAACGCGACTTCGAGTTCGCCAAACGCTTTGATATCCCCATAAAAGTGGTCATAGCCCCGCCAGATTGGTCAGACAAGGAGCTAACGGAGGCTTACATCGAGCCGGGCATTATGGTTAATTCGGATCAGTTCGATAACCTGCCGAGCGAACGGGGGATGGAAGCCATCGCCGATTTCATCACAGAGAAAGGCTACGGAGGGCGGCAGACAACATACCGCCTTCGCGATTGGCTTATATCGCGGCAACGCTACTGGGGAACCCCTATCCCTGTAGTCTATTGCGATAGGTGCGGGCTCGTCACGGTTCCTGCTGAAGAGCTACCGGTGCTACTGCCAGAGGACGCTGAATTCAGGCCTACGGGAGAGTCACCCCTCAAGCACTGCGAGGCCTTTGTAAACACCACCTGCCCCAACTGTAAAAACGCTGCGCGGCGGGAGACAGATACCATGGATACATTCTTGTGCTCCTCGTGGTACTTCTTACGCTACTCAAGCGCGGATTACAAGGATGCCCCTTTCGATGGCACTAAGTTGAAGTACTGGCTTCCTGTGGATCAATATACCGGCGGGGCGGAGCATGCCACCATGCATCTCCTTTACGCCCGCTTCTTTATTAAGGCGCTTCGCGACCTGGGAATTGTGGATTTCGATGAGCCCTTTACCAGGCTCTTTAACCAGGGGATCATTGTCACTGAGGGAAAGAAGATGAGCAAGTCGCGGGGCAGGGTTATTAACCCGGACGAATATGTAGCCGAGCTGGGCGCCGATGCTGTGCGTGCCTATCTCATGTTCGTTGGCCCCTGGGATCAGGGAGGGGAGTGGGACGACCGTGGATTAAATGGGATCTCCCGCTGGCTGAATCGCATCTGGTTTCTCGTCCTGCGAGCGTATACTGAAGACGAGCCGAAGGAAACTGAAATAAAAAATTTAAGGCATACCACCCATAAGACCATCAAGCGGGTGAGTGAGGACCTGGAGAAGTTCAAGTTCAATACTATGATCGCTGCCCTGATGGAGTTCACCAACTATTTGGGCAAGGTGCATGAGGAGAGATCCGTCACTTCATCCGCTTTCGGAGAGGCGATAGATACCCTTTTATTGCTCTTTGCGCCCACCGCTCCCCATTTTACAGAGGAGCTTTGGACAAGGAGCGGTCACCCGTATAGCATACACAATCAGCCTTTCCCTGAATGGGACGAGGGACTTGTTGCCGAGGAGGAGTTCACGCTGGTAATTCAGGTAAATGGCAAGCTCCGCGATCGGGTTACGGTCCCCGTTACCATCACTGAGGAGGAGGCTCGTGAACTTGCACTTAGCCGGGAGCGAATAAAAACATACCTTAAGAATGGAGAGGGCTCCAGGATAATATACGTACCACGTAGGCTGGTGAATATTATAATAACTTGAGTATATGCTTAAATTAGTGTATACTTCTGCTAATTTCCTGGGGGGGGGGTAAATATTATGAAGCTATCATGTCTTCAAGAGAATCTGAATAGGGGCTTGAGTATTGTGGGGAGAGCGGTAGCCACTAAGACCACGCTGCCAATCACAAGTAACATTCTTTTAGTAACGGAAAAGTCACGTCTCAAGCTAGCGGCTACAAATCTGGAGATCGCCATTAGTTACTGGCTGGGTGCTAAGGTGGAAGAAGAAGGCGCGATCACTATCCCGGCACGACTCCTCACCGATTTTGTCAACTCACTGCCCAATGACAAGATCGGGATAACTCTTTCCCCAAAGAACAAGGTCCTTGAGCTCAAGTGCGCGCGCTTTGAGGGACGCATCAACGGAGTGGATGCTAATGAGTTCCCCCCGATCCCATCTATAGGGGAGGGGGTAATGACAAGGATCGACCCCGAGGCCCTTCGGTTGGCAATCTCCCAGGTGGTTTTTGCTGCCGCTACCGAGGAGACACGGCCGGTACTCACCGGCATTCACTGCGAGTTTGATGGCAACACCCTTACCCTGGCCGCTGCCGATGGCTTCAGGCTTGCCGTGCATAAGGCACCCTTAGCTGAGCCTGTAGCGGAGCGGACTGAGGTTATCATCCCTGCGCGGGCCCTTGCCGAGCTTCACCGCCTCATCATTGATCAGGAGGAGCCTGTCGAGCTGACCATCAACCCGAATAAGAGCCAGGCACTATTTCGCCTAAAGGATATAGAGATGGTGTCGCAACTTATTCAGGGGACCTTTCCCAATTACAATCAGCTTATCCCAGAGGGATATACTACCCGTGCTGAAGTGAGCCTCGCCGAATTCGCCAAGGCAACGAAAACCGCCGCCATCTTCGCTCGCGAGGGGAGTGCTATTGTTCGCCTACAGATAACCCCCGGCGAGGAGCTAACGCCAGGCAAGCTGGTGCTCTCTGCACGCACTGAGGAGGTGGGGGACAATATGGGCGAGGTCGATGCCACCGTGGAGGGGGAGGAGGCAAAGATAGCGTTCAATAGCAAGTTCCTCTCTGATGTGCTGGGTGTGATTCGTGAGGAGCGGGTTACCGTGGAGATTACCAGTCCCTCAAGCCCGGGTGTGATCCGACCGATAGGTGTGGATAACTACATCCATGTAGTCATGCCAATGTTCGTTCAATGGTAGTTAGGAACTCAAAACGGCAAAATACTTACAGATTGCTCTCCGTTTGAAGCTACGTCCACGACAATCAAACATCCCGATGTTCATGCAATGGCGAACTGGTAGAAAGGAATATTAGGAATAAATAAACATCCCAATCAGTTTCTGGGATTGACCTTCGTCTCACTGTTGGGTATTATTGAAAAATGGAAAATATGGTAATGAAATCTCTTTTGGTTTTGTATTCATATCATCACCATAATACTGAGAAAATCGCTAAAGTCTTCGCAAAAGTTCTTGATGCACAAATAAAAGCGCCACAGCAAATTAACCCTGAAGAGCTTCAAGAGTATAGTCTAATAGGCTTTGGCTCAGGGATATATGATGATAAACATCATAAAATTCTGCTTGCCCTCGCCGGAATACTACCACACGTCACCAACAGGAAAGCATTCATTTTTTCAACCTGTGGGGCTTTCTCCGATGCGCACGCATACGCGCGTAAATGTCACACATTGCTTAGGGAAAAACTGCAATCTAAAGGCTACGTGATTGTAGGTGAGTTTAATTGCGCAGGTTTTAACACTAATAGTTTTCTTAAACTATTTGGGGGACTAAATAAGGGTAGACCTAATGCTGAAGACCTCAAACATGCGGAAGAGTTTGCTCAGAACCTGAAGCAGAACATTCGCGGCTCATAACATGGTAATACAATAATCCTAATTGTATTTTCCTCGGAGTTAGATTCCGAAAAAGTATTGTTCACTGCTTATTACAAATTCGGGAATCTAAATATCATTACTTACCGATTACAACACAATACACTGAAGCTAAACGGTATTGCCCACGAGTACGCATGAGTGGACAAACATCCCTATGTTCGTGCAATGGTGAGGTGGCTTAGGATAGCATCCTCAAATAAAATCCGATCTGAATACGCAGAGACCTTTATATGAAGTGCCTCCAGAGCGAGGCGCTTCTTTTATTTGGAGCCTTCAAATGAGCTTCCCACAATTGATATGGGATATGGAGCCCCTACCACCATCTTTATGTAAAGTATCTCCTTTATGGATGATGCCAAAATGCATCATTTTTCTACAGAGCGTACTTCAGTCAGATACTAACTTAATCAACATATTTCGGCTCCTCGGGCCGTCGAATTCACAGAAAAAGATGCCCTGCCATGTCCCCAGAACCAGTTTGCCGCCTTCTTTCAGCAGGGTTTCAGAGTTGCCCAATAGGCTCGCTTTTATATGGGCTGGCGAATTGCCTTCCATATGCCAGAAAATTTAACTCTTGGAGTGGTACAATAACCGGGGGATGGTAAAATACCATATCTAAAATTTGAAGACGCATATTTAAGAAAAGATATTAGAAAGCCCTTAGCCGAATAATAGA
>PVMK01148742.1_pt1 | contig 22197 bp, 24 predicted proteins | sample 1853481 | NCBI WGS metagenome assembly PVMK01 (sample SAMN08533507, study PRJNA380276) | Marine sediment metagenome, whole genome shotgun sequencing project.
CCCCCCATCAGCAGGGAGGCCGCCGCGGCGAGTTCGTCCGCCACAGCCACTTCGGTCACTTCCAGGTTTCTGCCGAACAGGTCCGGCTGCCCCCGCCGGTCGCCGATCACCTCGACACCGGCGCTGCCGATGCACACGCCGCAGGTCCCGATCCGCCAGGACCGGCCGAAGCTGTCGATGATCAAAACCCCGATATCCGTCCCGGCCGCCCCACTGATATTTTCGCGTAGGCGCGCCGCACTGGCGTCCGGATCTTCCGGCAGCAGGAGCACCTGTTCGTCGCCCCGTTCGATATTGGACCGGTCGATGCCGGCGTTGGCGTGCACGAAACCCAGCCGGTGGCGAACAATCAGGACTCCGGGGGCGCAACGAACCACCCGCTCAGATTCCCGCAGAATCAGCTCCACCAGGCGTGGGTCCTTGCCGCACTGTTCAGCCAGATCCCGCGCTGCACGGGTTGCATCAACCTCCGCGAGTCGCACATAACGGCCTTCCGCTTTGGAAACTATCTTTTGGGCAAGGACAAGAATATCTCCGTCCCGCAGCGCCAGGCTGTTGTGTTTCAGCACATCAAGGATAATTTCATCCAGGGCATCGTCCGGACGAATAAGGGGAAAGCCCGAAGGAGCCAACAGTTCCAGGCGTTGGCTTGTCAACCCCTCCGACTCCTTTCGGTGGACAGCAGGAGACCGGCTGCTACTGCGCCCAGGCCCCCGATAAGGGATACTGCACCGAGCAGCGCCACGGCCTTTGGAACCGGACCACTGAGCATGATTTCCAGTAAGGACCCCAGCGGCAGGGCTGCGGTACCGAAGACCAGAAGAGACGCCAGATAAAGCCGGATCCGTTCGGTAAAGGCCAACTGATTGAAAAACAGCCCCAGTACCAGGAGCAAGGTGCTGAGCGCCACCAGGTGGCCATGAGTGTGCACCTCGCGGATGTATTCAAAGCGGGTCTCGCCGTAGGTCGTCAGGGATTCGCGGGCCTGGCCCATATCCCCCTGCGCAACCTCGGCAAAGGCGCTGGCCAGGGAAACGCCCATACGCTCCAGGGTAGGATGTTCATCCACCAGCGCGTACCAGAAGCCATACGCCATGCCCAGGATGGCCAGGGCGAGACCTCCGGACAGCAGGATCTTTTGTGAGCCTGTCATGACTCCTCTCCTTCTTTCGCGTCCACTTTTCCGGTATGGCGCAGTACGCCGATGAGCATTCCAAACAGGGCCAGGATCACCATGAGGCCGGCGAAATCAGCCACACCGCCGGCCCGCAAGCCATACCACATCTCCGAATAGACGGCCACCGGCAACACCACAGCGCCGCCCAGCATCATCCACACCAGGCGGCGGCGCCAGGCGCGGCTCAGGAACACGAAAGGTTGAACGATGGCCATCATCAGCGCAAGCAGCCCGAATTCGATGACATGGGCATGGGCTGCGATCATTACACCACGCTCGCCTTGCAGGCCGTTATAGGCCGCCAGTGCTTGCTCCAACGCTGCGGTATCCTGCGCGGAAGCCTGCTCCATGAGATCGGTGAGGATGATCAACTCACGGCTCTCGTGCTCCTCCAGATGAATGCCGGCGTAATAGGCGCCAAACAGGAATCCCGCCAGCACCAGCGCGATGCCGCCGGTGAGCAGGGTCCGGCTGTTCCTTCCGTCGAGCCGCAATACGGTTCCGTCCCGGTTACCTTTCCCTCGCATGTGACGCCACAGTCCGGCCAGTTCGACGGCCAGGATGAGGATCAAAACCAGCCCGGAAAAGTCGGCGAATATGCTCGCCCAACCGATGCTCTGCAGCGGACTGAAGACCAGGCCCACATAATGGATCAGAAATATGGACACGGGCAGCACCACCGCGGCCCATAGAAACGTCCTGGCCAGCAGCAACTTGTGCTTGCTTCCAAGTGCCACCCAAGGTTGCAGAAAGGCCAGCAAAAACGCCAGGTAGCCAGCGTGGATAATATGCACATGGGCGTCTTTTTTTGTGCCCGCATTTTCCAGGAAATTACCAACCGCGCCAAAATGGCTGAATACACTATCCGGATCACCGGCTGCGGCGGCCGCCACGGCCGCGCCCATCTCGTGGCCGATGTTGCCGATATTGGGATGCATGATAAAAACAGCATAGAGATCACCGAAGATCATGCCGGCAATCACCAGGAACATACCGCCGATGACGAACAACCTGGCCGGATCGGCCGCATCGAGAAGATCAGTGAACTCAGGTGCACTGGCATGGGACGACATGGATTTACTCCTCTATTTAACGTTCGGCATCACCTTCTCCGCGAACTCACAGAGAAAATGCATGGCATCCGGCATGTTGGCGGGCCACACAAAATTATGCACGCCCATGTCGATAATTTCCTGGAAGCGGGGCACTGCTTCTTCCGGAGTACCGGAGATCGATATGGCGTCCAGAATGGTATCGGTCAGCAGTTCGCGGTGACGGGCCTGATTGCTGCCGTGCTCGAAATAATCATAACTGGCTTTGAACTCATCCAGCTCCTGCCACAGTTCGTCGCGAAAATACTCGCGCGGAACCGTCTTGAAAACAGTACCCGCCGCGACGGCGGCGTAGCCCTTGATTTCTTCCCGGGCCTTAACACGGTCCGACGATACCGAGGTGGCCACGCGCATATAAAGCTCCACGTCATCCAGCTTACGCCCCGCCTGTTCTGCTCCGATGCGTATATTATCCAGAGCATAACGCACGAAGGCGGGGTCTGCACCCACCCGGAACAAAACGCCGTCGGCGACCCGTCCGCCCAGTTGTAGGGACTTGGGTCCAGAGCAAGCCATGACCACCGGCACCCGGCATTGAGGCCAGGTCAGCCGGAAGGAATTCCCCTCCCACTCAACCTCCTCACCGTTCATCAACGCCCGCAGCGCGCCGATCTTGTTTTCCAGGGCGGCCAATCCGTCAGGCTTCAAGCCCAGGGTTCGGATGGAACTCTCCCCCACCCCGATTCCCATCACTGCGCGCCCCCCCGGAAATTTCATCCAGTGTCGCCCAACTGTTAGCCAACACGGATGGATGGCGCGTAATGGCATTGGTGACTCCCGTAGCCACACGGATGTTACTGGTCTGCATCGCGATCAGCGACAGGATGGTATAGGCGTCGCGCATAACGCATTGGGAATCCGCCAGCCAGACTCCGCCGTAGCCAAAGTCCTCCGCCGCGCGGGCCAGTTCCAGGCACTCGTAGACGGGGCGATTGGGAAGTATGCCTATATCGAAGGAAACCGACATGATTTGTGCCTAATGCTGGTTGGATTGAAGAAATGGCGTAGCGTGCCGCACGGGGTTCCGGTGGATGCGAACCTCTTCAGCCGCTTCATGGTACATCCCGACTATAAGGGGCAGCGGAAACCGTATCTTGGTTTTTAGTGCATACCTGTTGATTTCCAAGGCATACGCGGGGTTTCTGGACCCCGGACAGACTTCAGAAACAGGGTGTTTCCAGTCAAAATCCGTCACGGCGCGTTAGCCTGTCGGGTGTTTTGTTCACCGCCAGCCGAATGCCTGCGACAATGCACGCGGTCCCGGCAACGTGAAATCCCTGGATGCTCTCACCAAGAAAAGCAGAAGCCAGAATCATACCGAACACCGGTATCAGGTTGATGAAGACCGATGCCCGACCCGGACCGATAAGGTGGTTGCCGTAATTCCACATCAGCATGGCCAGCACGGAAACCAGCAGAGCAAGGGTGAACACGACGCCCAGGGTTTTCATGCTCGGCGGCATCGTGGCGACGAAAAGGGATTCAATCAGATAGAAGGGCAGCAAAGCGAGGCTACCCATTACGATAATCCCAAACAAAGATTCGGCGAAATTCAGCCCTTGCGGAAGCCGAAACAGGTTGACCGCGTAACCCGCCAGACCGCACATGGCCAGCAACGCGATCAAGCTTCCCCTGTTCAATTCGAATCCGGCGAGGGTCTGCCAGCGCCCCCCGGACAACATAATCAAGACGCCCACACAGGCCGCGCCAATACCCAGTAACTGCCTGCCGCTCATCGGTTCCCTCAGGAATATCCAGGCGAAAAGCACGGTCAGGCCGGGCTGGACGGCATTGATAACGGAGACATTGATGGCCGTGGTGGAATTGAGCGCAACCAGGATCAAAGTCGTGCTTCCCACCACCATGGAGCCCAACAACAGCATGACTCCGGCGTGGTGGCCGAATATCCGGGACAGCGTCCCCGGTCGGCTCAGTACAAAGGGTGCCAAAATGAGGGCGCCGACGACCCAGCGCCAGAAAGAGAGGCCCACCGGGGGAATTTCCTGGTGGACGCTTCGACCGATGACATAATTGATGGCGAGAAACAGGGCGGTAAGAGTCAGGAACAGGTAGGCCACGCCCGGGGGGCGCTCCGCCCCAGACCCTGGGACAGCAGTTTCATCTGCATTCACCGAACCAGGCCTCCGGGCCTATCTCAACTGCCCCCGGCGGAGCCGGGAACGCCGGTGATACGAATGCCTGCACCGTCGATCTTGTAGCGCTTGTTGAGGAAAATCAACACCGAGGTCAGAGCCTCGGCCACAGCCGAGTTGTCGATGGCCCCGGCGTGCCAGGCGCGCATGCCCATGGCTTCGGCCAACTGCACCACGACTGCTCGCGCCTTGGGGTCGTTGCCGCTGACCAGCACATCGCAGTCGGAGGCGTGCTCTTCATCGTCCTGCAAGTGGGCAGCAGCGATGTTCTGGAATGCAGAAACCACGCGCACGCTCTCACCGAGAAATTCCTGCGCCTGCTTGGCGACCGGCCCGTCTGCCGGCAACTGTACCCGGGCCACCCTCGGCGGCACCAGTGGCACGGTGGCATCAACGAATATTTTGCCCTGCGCGCCATCCTTCACCGCCTCCAGCATGGTCCGGTGGCTGGCAAAAGGCACGGTCAATATGATGACCTCAGCCGCCGCCGCGGCAGCACCGTTCTCCATTCCCTCGATGGGGCGGCCAGCCCGTTGGGTCAGTGCGGCAGCGGCCTGCTCTGCTTTCTCCGCGGAACGTGAGCCGATCATAATGGGATAACCGGCCCTGGCCAGTCTGTAGGCGAGACCGGAACCAAGGTCTCCGGTTGCTCCGATGATGCTGATCCTGGGAAGTGTTTCTGTCATGCTGGTCCTCCGAAATCTGGTGTCTGTTATGCACGCTCCCGAGCGTGATAATTCGGCACAAGCATAATAAGCATGTCTGAAGCCGTCTTGCACGGGAAGGTGGAGCGATTGACTGCCAGCGAAAAAGCGGAGCGCTGGATGGCTGCGGTACCCAGGTCAATCTTCCTGATCGATGCGGTGGGGGTGGGTAAACACGGTCGCCCGCTGACCGCGTACGAATCCACACAAGGTAACGCCAAAGCGTTCGGCCACTTCTATCGCCAGGGAGGTGGGAGCGCTCACTGCTGCAATGATTTCCAGGCCGGCGCGAACCGCCTTGGTGATCATTTCCAGGCTTAATCTGCTGGAGAGCAGCGCACCTTTTCTGCTGAATCCATCACCGGACAGCAAAGTGGCGCCGATCACCTTGTCCAGGGCATTGTGCCGGCCCAGATCCTCGGCCACGGCATGGATTCGCCCGTCGGCGGAGAAGATGGCTGCTGCATGGGCGCCGCCGGTCTCGGCAAAAATAGCCTGTTGCGAAAGCATCTCCTGCATGAGTTTGGAAAAACCCCTGGCATCAAGCCGCATCCGGTTTGGCACTTCGCTCAGGCCGAAGGTATTGTTCTCCACCACTTCGCGGCTGCCGCAAAGACCGCAGGAACTGGTCATGACCAGATTGCGCCGGCGGGTTACGACGGTCTCCGGCGACTTAAGCTGGACGCGTATCACACCCGGGGTCTGATCGCAGGCCGCCATGGAATGGATGTCTTCCATTCCCTGGATAATACCTTCTGTGAACAGGAAACCAGCCGCCAGAGCCAGCCCCCCCGAGTCCTCGCCACCGATGAGTCCGTCACCGTCGATGTAACCGAATCCGTCCGCTTCCTCCGGATCCGTAGGGGTCCACATCAGGGTGTAAGTGCCGATATCCTCAACGTCGATGGTCAAGGCGTCTTCTTGTATGACCCGGCAACTCAGCTCTTCCACCGGTTGACCGGGACCAGGATGGTGGCGGCTGTGAACCAGTCGTATGCCCGGTCTCACAGAACTGGTCCCGTTGGATTAACCGTCTCTACTGCCTCTGTAGCCACTGTCCCTGTTTTTAAGACAGCCCGAGGCGCGTCGCAAAGCTTATTTGCGGCTCAAAAACCCCTGCCTTGAAGATCAGCAGCCGGAAGGCGTAGAAGCCGGCTACGACACCGGCCGCTGCAAGCAGGCCGCTTATGGTGGAAGCGCCGAAGAACCACAGCGCCAGAATCGGCAGCACCACACCGGCGCCGAAGACCACTGAAAGGAATGGCTTGGCGAAACGGCCCCGGATCAACAAATCCAGGGATTGCCGCGCACCCACGGTGCCGTGATAGGTCGCGTGCAATAAGCTCAGCAGCACCAGCAAAGTCACAGCGACCAGAGCGAGCACCACTTGGTTGAGTAGCACCGGATCGATTCCATTGAAAAACAGGTTCAGGGCCAGGGTCACAGCAGCGCCGCTGGTCAGTGAGTACACCAGGCTGGCAACCGGCATCAAGCCGGAATTCCACAGGGCAATGGCCGTGGAATGGGACATGGCAAAACCCTGGTAGGTCATCACCAGCAGGGAAGCCGCGACCGCCACGAATTGCACCAGCTTACCGAGCATACTGCCTCCGCTCCAGCCAAACAGGGCGTCCAGCACCACCAGCGCCCCGCAGGGCACGAACACGACGATGCCGATCAGGCCGCGGCTGATCCAGGAACGGTCCGGGACGCATAATGGCCCGCCAGGACTTCATCGGCACGCCCATGTGGCTCATGTGATAGTAGGGCTTGCCGACTCCGGTACAGAGCAGGCCGAGCACCATCCCGGGCACGAAGCCGAAGTACAAGGAGACCAGGAACAATCCCGCCCCCAGTTCACCGAAGAAGAACGCGGTGGCCATGTGAAAATCCCAGTAGCTCTGGAACCGGTATCCCAGCACGAAGCTGTCACCGGAAAACGTTGTCTGATCGGGGGACATTTTTAATTATGCTCCATATAAATGTGGTTGCAATCGGCACTCAATCGATATAGAAGACCTTGGGTTTGGTGTTCTTATCCGCCAAAGGCGCCCGGCCACCGCGCTCACGGATCAGGCGGCTGGGTTTGCTGTTGGGGTCGTCCAGGTCGCCGAAAATACGCGCATCGGTGGGGCAGGTCACGACGCAGGCCGGATCCAGATCCGCGTCCACCCGCTGGCTGCAGAAGTCGCATTTGACCATGGTGCCTGGAGTGAAACGCTTGTAACCATCCACCTCGAAGGGCGTGAGTTCGCCTTCGCCGTAGAGTCCCTGTTCAAGCGACTCCTTGGTCACCTGGCTGCGGGCATCATAAGGGCATGCCACGGCACAGGCGCCGCAGCCGATGCACAGATCACCGTCCACCATAACGATGCCGTCGTCGCGGGTGTAAGTCGCGCCGCTGGGGCAGACTTTCTCGCAGGGCGCATCCTCGCAGTGATTGCACAGAGTGGGAATATAGACCCGATTCACAGACGGGTAAACTCCATATTCTTCACTCAACGTGCGGGTAAAAAACACACCCTCCGGCAGGCTGTTTTCCTGTTTACAGGCGACCACACAAGCATTGCAGCCTATGCAGCGCTTCAGATCGAAAACCATTCCCATGCGCGCCATCAGTGCACCCCCTTGCCTTTGGCGATATGGTCGACCAAGTCGTACACCGTCTCGTTCGCTCCTTCTTCCATGAAGAGGAATTCCGGCCATTCATCCAGCCTGGTGAGCTTTACCCGGCACCCGGTTTCGGGCTGACCGGTGACCGCATCCGTGTTGAGCAGGTCGTAAGGCAGCATGTCGTTGAAACGCCCATAGACATGGTTGACGCTCCGGTTTTCGTTGCGTATGCGCGACAGTGAGTTGGAAACTCCGATCGCATCCGGGTGCATGGACTCCACACCGGACACACGACCGAAAATCGGTCCGCCATGCGGGGACTCGAGCGTGACGATATCGCCGCTCACCAGCCCCTTTTTCTCCATCGTTTTGGAATTCAACAGGATGGATGTATGCACCGGGTCGCGGTAAACGATATCCTTGATCCAGGGATTACTCAGGCTCTCGCCGAAGTTCATCTGGATGTCCTTGTAAAAGAATCCGTACAGATCGTACTCCGCCGGCTCCAAATGGATGGGATCCAGGTCCGGCGTCGGCAGGGGTTGATAGTCATCCCAACACCACTCGTCCCTGAAGGGCACGCCTTTCTCCTCCATCGCTGCCTTGAGATTGTCGCGCTGGTCGAGCAAATCCTCGATGTAGAAATTCAGGCGCAGACCATCCCAGGGACGATACATCTTCTTCGATTGGCGCCGGGTCGAAGAATGACCGTGTTCGATATACCAGTCGAGATCCTTGTCGTTCCACAGCTTGCCTTTGAGCTCGGCGAATTCTTTGTCGGTGTAGGTCTGATCCCCCTGCAGCATCAGCTCGGGCTTCTGGTCAAAGCCAAAAACCATGTTGATGACCGCGTTCCACGACTCCATCAGCCCGAGACGCTGTGAGAGTCCGGTGAAGATATCTTCCTCGCTCTTGGTGTCGTACAGCGGCTCCACCGCCGGCTGGCGCAGGCACTGGCCCTCGCTGAAAGGCGGCTCGATCATGGTCATGTTCCACGACTCCAACGCGTCGTGACTGGGCAGGATGATGTCGGCGAAATCCGTTGTTTCGGTTGGAATGATGTCCGAGACGACGATGAAGCGCATGGACTTCATAAAGTCGATCCACTTTTGCCGCGGACCCTGCATCGCCCACAAGGGGTTGGAGTGGCAGATCACCATGACATCCGGCGTGAAATCAATGCCGTACTTTTCCGGATTTTCGAAAACTGCCAGGTTCAGGTGAGGTGGATTGACCCCGACCGGGAAGTAACTGAACAGGTGGTATTCGTTGGGCGGATAGCTCATGGGAGGCACCACACCCAGTTGGTGGGGCTCGCCCAGCATCATGCCGCTTTCACCTGGCTGGCAGCGGACCCAGTCAATCATTTTTTCATCCAGGTTCACGCCAAGATGACCGCCGGGGGTGTCGATATTACCCACCATGAAATTCACCATCTTGAAGCTGTGGTTGGCCTGCATACCTTTTTTACGGCCCTGGGCTCCGCGGTAATAGTTGAAGGCTGCGGGACGCAGCGGCAAGGTGCGGCCATCAATCTCAATGGTGGCGCCAATCTGGGCCGCCTTGGCGAATTCCCGGGCAATGCGGCGAGTATCGTCTGCCGGCACCGTGGTGAGCTTTTCCATCTCCTCGGGACTGCAGCGATCCAGGATATCCCTGAATTTCTGGAACGCAGGTTTGCATTTCCTGCCTTCAACTTCGTACTCACCTTCAAGCGCGAAATCGCCGATGCTCTCATCGTTCCACAGCTTGGCCTGATTGTCCTTGGCGTCCCAGACCCAGATATCACCGTTTGCGTCGCGCAGGAAGCGGCCGTCTTCACCCACCAGGTAGGGGGCGTTGGTGTCCTTTTTCAGGAAGACATAATCGCACAGCCCCTCGTCAACCATCACATGACAGAGACTCAGGGCAAACTGGCGATCGGTTGCCGGCTTGATCGGCACCCACTCCTCAGATTTTGCTGCGGAGGTCGACAGCCGGGGCTCCACCGTCACCACTCTCATGTTTCTTTCTACCCGGGCGTTGGCCACGTGGTAGGAGGCGGCGGCGGCATGCAGGTGGGAAGAGAAACCATCGCCCGTACCGCAGTTAATCCAGTAATTGCAGTGGTCGACGTCGTTGATCGACGCGAAGGCCGCATGGATGTAACCATTGGCTGGATGATAGGCCCCGCCGCACATGGTGCCGGCTGATTGGAAACAATTGAAGTTGCCGAACGAGAGCGGCCAGATCCAGATATTGAATTTCTGGAAATCTTCAAGTGAAGGCAGAATCTTGCGCGGATCCTCTTTCAATGACTTGCCGATTTCCTCGCCGCAGATGTCGAAAGCCTCGTCCCAACTTATAGGCTCCCACTTGGGATCAATCCCGGGGCCCTTCTCGGGATTGGTGCGCCGCAGGGGCTGCTTGAAACGCTGGGGGTCGTAGTGGCGCAGAATGGCTGCATTGCCCTTGGGGCACAGCTTGCCCATGTTCGAAGGGTTGGTCGGATCACCTTCGATCTTGTTGACGATCCCGTCGTCGGTTACGTGGATCAGGCTGGTGCAGGAATGCAGGCACATCTTGCAAGTGGACCTCACCCAACGCCCTGGTTTCAGGGAGTTCTGAATAATCTGGGATTGACTGCTCACTATTATCTCCTCGTGGTTCTTCCAAAGTTTACTGGGCATTCACGCCCATACCTGAATTCCGGCTACCGGTGCAGCTCCTTTTTGCTAGCCAGACATTCGTTTAACGTTACGCTAAATCAACCATGTCATCAATTCTTGCCGGCCACGGACTCGACGACCGTCCTGAATTCGTCGTCGCTGAGCAGCCTCTGCGCCGCGGCGGCACGCGACTTGACCTCTGACAATACCGCGGCGTAATCATCCTTCGCCAGATTCAAACCCAACTCCCGCGCCTTGATCTCGATGCTGGCCAAACCGCTCTTTTTTCCCAACACGATCTTGCGTTCCGCATTCACGATTTTGGCTGAATAGGGTTCGATCGCCTGCGGAATGTGAAACTGGTTGGCGACGGCGCCGCTTTCGCGCACGAACAGGTTTTCCCCGACCACCGGTTTCCAGCCGTCCACCTGGTAGCTACCCGCCTGCCTGACTATCCTGGACACCTGGCGCGCCTTGCTCAGATCCAGTTCCACCGGCACGTTGTAGAGACACTGAAGGGCCAGAGCCGCCTCACAGATATCCACGTTTCCGGCCCGCTCTCCCATGCCGTTGATGGTGCCCTGAATCCAGCTGGCGCCGCCACGAACAGCGGCAATAGCAGACGCGGTAGCCAGGCCGAAGTCGTTGTGGCCGTGCCAGTGAATCGGGATATCCGGTCCCAGGTGGCGGGCGATGTCACGGATCAGGAATTCAACTGCCTCAGGGGCGCAGGCGCCGATCGTATCCACTACCGAAATTTCTTCGGCGCCCGCCTCAATGGCCGCGGAATAGACGTCCTTCAAAAAATTCATGTCAGAGCGGGTCGCGTCCACGGCGAAAAAATTAACCCGCATCCCGTTATCCCGTGCGTGCTTGACCGCATTGCTCATGCGCTCCATCACCTTTTTCCGGTCAAAGCCATAGGCCTTCATCTTGACTTCGCTGGTGGAGATTTCGACCAGGACCTGCCGGGTTCCCAGCTCGATATGGGCATCGAGATCGCCGATAACGCAACGGGCGAAACCCCAGATTTCCGATGAAAGGCCGGCATTGAGGATACGCCGGACCGCCTCGGTGTCTTCGTCTGAAACACGCGGAAAACCCGATTCAATGCGGCCTACACCCAACTCCGCCAACTGGCAGGCGATCTCGTATTTCTCCCCAGCCGTGAACACCACGCCGATAGCCTGCTCGCCATCACGCAAAGTAGTGTCATAGAAACGGATCGTTTTGCTGCGATCAAAACCGTCCTGTACTTCGTCATGCTGATTCAGTTCACTGATCCATATCTGATCCCGGGGTATTGGAGAACTCATTGCTTTTTCCTTGTCAATATCAATTAATCACCGGATTGTCCCGGAACCAGGCGTAGATTTCTTCTGCGGTGGTGAACCATACATCTTTTTGCTTGAACATGTGGTCGTATGCCGCTTCGAAATACCCAATCCGGTGCGGGGCGCCCATGATGTACGGATGAACACTAATGGACATGACCCGCGGTTGCGTGGCGCCTTCTGCATGGAGACGGTCGAACTGGCCAACGACGCGGTCGAGCCACACCCGGGATTCATGCTGGTGCACGACCATCATCGGCAAATCGCTCAATTCCATGGTGTACGGCATCGCCACGACAGGAGTACTCTTCGTGCGCATTTCGACCGGTTGTTCATCCATCGGCCAGTCACAGACGAATTTGAACCCCACTTCGGCCAGGAAATCGAGGCTGTCGAGCGTCTCGTGCAGGCCCGGGCCGAGCCAGCCTTGCGGCGCCCTGCCGGTGTAATTTTTCAGTACATCGAAGGACCTTTGGATAATCTCGCGTTGATCTTTGACGGAGTGTAAGGTCGCCTGCGCATAGCCGTGCCCCATGAAACCCCATCCGGCATCGCGCATCGCACGGGCTACGGGCTCACCCGTCCCCTCGCAGACCCGGGCATTGATCGCGGTGCTGGCTTTTAGTTTGCGTGCCGACAAGGCGTCCATCAGCCGCCAGATGCCCACCCGCATGCCGTACTCGTGCCACGCCCAGTTGGGAACATTGGGGATGGTGACGACACCCGCAGGTGAGGTGACATACTCGCGGGCGACCGGCTTCTCGATGTCCCACTCCTCCACGTTTACCACGGTATACACTGCCACCCGCGCGCCGCCGGGGAGTTTCCAGGGCTTGCGCTGCACGATGGCCGAATATTCGAAACGTTCTTCGGGTCGCATGTGGTCGTGCCTCTTCCTGTCGTGGTTAATTCAAAGTGGCCAAAGCAAAATTCAGATCGTGGCAGAATCCACAAGGGAAGCCACTTCCGGTTTGCTCCATACACCGGTTTCCAAGTCATGCCCGGTACCAACCGGCCGGTACAGGGTGGTTCGCTGCTGCGCCGTTCTGCCGATGGACCCGATCAGGGCTTCCATATCGGCAGGCAGTAATTCCTGACCGTGGGCCGCGCCTGCAGCCCGGCTGATGCTTTCGTTCATCAGAGTGCCGCCCAGGTCGTTGGCGCCCGCGCGCAGGCAAACCAGCGCGCCCTGGCGGCCCATTTTGGCCCAGGAGGTCTGAATGTTGGTGATATGTGGATGCAGCACCAGGCGGGCCACCGCGTGCATCAACACCGCTTCGCGGAAAGTGGGGCCGGGCCTGGCGTTGCCCCGCCGGTACATGGGGGCTTCCATGTGCACAAAAGGCAAAGGCACGAATTCCGTGAAACCACCGGTCTCCTCCTGCAGATCCCGCAACAGCAACAAGTGCCGGGCCCAGTGAACCGGGTGTTCCAGGTGGCCGAACATGATGGTAGAGGTGGTTTTCACACCCAGGCCGTGGGCGGTGCGCATGACCTCCAGCCATTGGCCCCGTTCTCAGCTTGTCCGGACAGATGAGGTCGCGCACTTCGTCATCGAGGATTTCCGCTGCGGTACCCGGCAGCGTGCCCAGGCCCTGCGGCCTTGAGTTCACGCAGCAGGTCTTCGATTGTGACGCCCAGCGTATGGGCGCCCTGCCATATCTCCAGCGGCGAGAAGGCATGGATGTGGATGTCGGGCTGTACCGCCTTAATGGCCCGGCAAATCTCAATATAGGTCTTGCCGGTGTACCTGGGATGAATGCCACCCTGAAGGCACACTTCCACCGCACCGCGCTGCCGGGCATCGTTCGTGCGCGCCTGGATTTCCGTCAGTGGCAAGTCGTAGGCCGGGCCACGCAGCGACTCGGCTGAGCCGCCCTTGGCAAAAGCGCAGAAGCGGCATTTGTATCCGCAGATATTGGTGTAGTTGATGTTGCGAGTTACCACGTAGCTAACCGTGTCGCCCTACCACCGATGCGCGCAGTTCGTCGGCCGCGGCGCAAAGAATTTCCTGGTCGCGTCCGCGAGCCGAGAAAAGATTCGTGATATCCCGCTCATCCAGGCGCTTGCCGTTGGCGGCTGCGATGGCGTTTCGATAGACCTCGCTGCCCAGGTTGTGTCCGGGACGCAGGACTGGCCGGGAAGGGCTGGAACATCCGTCAGGGATCCCGGGGCCCAGCGGTCGGTGCGGGGATAGCCCGTCGAGTCGATGCGCCGGAGTACTGCCGTGCGCAGCCCCTGGTCGAGCCAGGTTTCCGGCTGGACCACGTACTCGGGGTAAAGAGCCAAGCGCGGCAACAGCTGTTTACCTGCGTCCGTCGCTGCCTGCTCAAGTACCTGAAGCTGAGGCCAGGGCGCCTCCGGGTTGACGTGGTCGGGGGTCACTGGCGACACGCCTCCCCCAGTCGTTGATGCCGGCCTGCAGCAACGGGCCCAGGGCCCCGGGCGAGAGGTTGGGCGGCGCCTGGATATTGGCCCGGGCGCCAAGAATCAGCCGCGCCACGGCAATCGTCCAGCACAGGTCTTCGAGTGTCGGCTCGGGTGCATCGGCCATCACGGTATTGGGTTTGGCGCGGAAGTTCTGGACGATTATTTCCTGCACGTGGCCGTATTCGTCGCCCAGGTTGCGCAGAGCCAGCAGGGACTCGATGCGCTCAACGCGGGTCTCGCCGATGCCAATCAGGATGCCCGAGGTGAAAGCGATGTTCAGTTTGCCGGCATCGCTAATGGTTTTAAGCCGAACGCCTGGGTTCTTTGTCCGGTGACCCATGATGGCAACCACCGCTTTGGCACAATCGTTGCGAGTTGCTTTCCAGCATCAGGCCCTGGGAGATGGATACCCGGCGTAAGGCCCTTGAGCTCATCCGGCTCCATTACTCCCTGCATTCAAATGGGGCAACAGTCCTGTTTCGTCGAACACCAATTGCGCCATCTCCGCCAGGTAGGTCAGGGTGGATGCGTGTCCCAATTCCTGTAACTCCCGTCGCGCTGCTGAATATCGCAGCTCCGGCTTGTCCCCCAGGGTGAACAGAGCTTCGTGGCAACCCGCCGCGGCCCCTGCGCGCGCGATCGCAATCACCTCATCGGCCCTCATATAGGCGTTAGACAAGCGGCGTGGCGTGGTCGCGAAGGTGCAGTAGTGGCAGACGTCGCGGCACAAACGGGTCAGCGGGATGAACACTTTCGGTGAATAGGTGATCAGAGTGGGGTGTCCCTGGTCCCGGACAGTTGCAGCAGCCTCCGTGAGCAACTGCAGGTCGTCACAAGCGGCCAGCAACAGCGACTCCGATGCATCCGGGCGACCGCCCCGGATCGCCCTGGCAACGACTTCTCCGACTCTACCCATGCCGATTCTTCAATCTGCCACCCTCACAACCGGAGCGCCAGACTGGAAACCAGTTGACGGATGCGTTCACTCGACCACACCGCAGAGGCTCATCATCGCCTGGATATACACCTTGACGATGTCAAACATGTCACCGATGTGCACATGCTCGCCCTGGTGAGTGGAGAAACCGCCGCCGCCGCTGCGAATGCGGCCGGCCGAACCGTAGTTGACTGTGGCAATACCGTAGCGGTTCATGTGCGCGGCATCGCTGTACCAGGTCTCCACCCCCATTTTCGGCGGCTCGCCCAGTTGTTGGCTGTGGGCTTCGATAATCGTCCGCACCAATTCGTGATCGTCCGGGATGGAAGTGCCGGGTGCGGAGACGAAGATTTCCACCTTGGTGCCTTCGAGCTGTGGATTGTCCCGCACCACCGTGTTGACCATTGCGCGAACCTCGGCATATGCATCCTTGGGCAAGGCATCAGGCAGGGTGCGGACGTCCATGTAAATGGAGCAGCCATCGGGTGTACGCGCACCGCGCCAGGGCCATCCGCCCTCGATGGCGGACACGTTTACGGTCGGGCGGAAGTCACCAAGCTGATTGCGTTGGATGTAGCCGGGAATCCACTCGTGAATGGCGTCGAGGATCACCCGGCTCTTGTTGATGGCATTTTTTTCCACGTCGGACCACGCGGTATGGATCAGGTGGCCGGGCACGGTAATCTTGATCCAGGTCGTGCCACAATGTCGCGGAATCAGCATCATGTTGGTGGGCTCGCCAAGGATGCAGAAATCAGCCACGGCGCCGTGGGTGATCGCAAACTTGGTGCCAACCCCGTAACCCTGGTACTGGCGGCCCTCGAACTCGTTGACCGGCGCCTTTTCGATCTCACCGGCAACCGCGGCGATCACCACGTCGCCGCCCAGCCTGATGCCGGCCTTTTTGACGGCCTCCACTGCGGTCACGTAAGTGGCCATGGCGCTTTTCATATTAAAGGTGCCCATGCCGTAGATCCATTCGTCATCGATCAGCGTGCCTTTACACTCGTAACCGATGCCGCGATGAGCCTGCTCGGGGCCGAAAGAGGTGTCCAGGTGGCCATTGAACATCAGCGACTTGCCGCCGCCATGGCCCTGCATGCGGCCGACAGCGTTGTAGCGCTCGTCGCCAATGGGTTGCAGAACGGTGTCGAAGCCGACTCCCTGCAATACTTCATACACGGCGCGGGCCATGTCACCCTCGTAGCCGGTGGGGCTGGGAATATCGGTCAGATCGATCACCAATTGCACCAGGCGGTCGCGATCAATTTGGTCGACCGCCCTTTGCAACGACGCTCGGGTCAATTTTGTTAGCCATAATCAGAGTTCTCTTGTTTTTCCCGGGATCATTCCACAATGAAGGTGGTCAGGGTGCCCAGCCTTTTCGACCCGGGCGTCAATGCGGTCGCCGGGTTTGAGATAAACCGGATCGGGCATACCGGCTATCACACCGGGCGGGCTGCCCGTGGTGATGATGTCGCCCGGCTGCAGGGTCGTGTTGGACCACCAGGAAACCAGTTCGGCCACTTTGTAGACCATGTTGGCGGTGCTGGAGTTCTGGCGTTCCTCGCCGTTGAGGGTGAGCACCATTTTCAAGTCGTTGAGCTCGCCCACCTCGTCTATGGTCACCAGCCAGGGGCCAAATGGACAGGAACCGTCGAAACTTTTGCCCAGCAGGATGACCTTGTTGGAATGCTCCCTGGACTGGATGTCGCGCGCCGACAGGTCGTTGAAAATGGTCAGCCCGGCGACGTAGTCCAGCGCTTCTTCCTTGCTGACCCGGAACGCCTCCTTGCCAATGATGATGCCACCTCGATCTCGTAATCGAGCTGCTTGGTGAAATGGGGTATTTTCACTCCGGCGCCGCTCGGCACCACCGAGGAAGGCGCCTCCAGGAAACCGGTGGGATGCTCAAAGTGGAAGTCGCCCCAGTTGTGGGACTGCCATTCCGGCGCACTCCAGGTCGCCAGCTCGGAGAGGTGGGCGGAGAAATTACAGGAGGTGTGCATGATCTTTGCCCGGCTTTGGGCACGGGCGCCAACAGCTCCACCTCGTGCTCCTGGTACAGGTTTTCATGCCCCTGGGCGACATCGGCAGACAGCGCCCGGGCACGCTCCATGGCGGCCTCGCCCTGTTCCAGAAATCCGATCATGGTGGCGGGCAGTTCGCCGCCGCTGGCTGCGTGCAGATCGAGATAGGCCTCTCCGATCACTGCGCCCACTGTTGGCGCACCGCTCGCCTTGATTTTCAGACTCACCAGTTTCATCGCTTCATCTCCTCTTGGATCAGGCCAGGGCAGGGCCGGGCTTGAGCTTCGGGTACCACATGCTCACCCATCAAGCGGATGACTTCGAGATTATACTCTTCAGACTCACCGACCACTTCCAGCAACGGCAGGTTAAGGCCCGCGTCCACCAGATCCTGGGTAATTTCCAGGCAATCATCGGGTGTGCCGGAGATGACCGTGAACCGGCGCATCATCTCATCGGTCACCAGGTGCGTAACATTGTCGTCGGTACCGTCAGCGATGGCCTTGCGGAACGGCTCCCAGGATTCATCGGGCAGCCCGGAACCGGCCAGGATGACATCGTTCTTGATATTACGGATCTTGTTGACGATATAGGTGCCCGGTGTAGCTGCGGGTTGCATCGCGCGCCTTGTCGCCGTCCTCGGAGCAGGAACACAGGATGACGCCGCCCACCGGAAAATTGTCGGGCAGGGTGCGCCCCTTGGTTTTGGCGCCCTTCTGCATGTTGTCGATGGCATAGCGCACGAATGCCGGAGAGGTCAGGCCGGCCAGCAGCATGCCGTCGCTTTCCTTGCCTGCAAGCTTTTGCATCCAGGGGCCGGTCGCGCCCACGTAAATGGGGATTTCGGTGCGTAAGCCGTCAGCCGCACGGTCATAGGCCGGCATGGATGACTTGAAAAATTGACCCTCGTAGGCGTACTGCTCACCCTTCCAGATCTTGCGCATGATCGCCATGGACTCCCGGTGCACCGGCACCGGCTTCATCAGGTCGATGTCGTATTCCAGGTACTCGATACCCACCTTGCCGACGCCGATGCCCATAATGAAGCGCCCGCCGGAAAGCTCGTCTATAGCAGCCGCCTCAGAGGCCTGAATGGTCGGGTGGCGCACGTACGGAGAGGTGATGCCCAGGCCGACCGGGATGTTTTTCGTGGCCATCGCCACCGCTGCCAGCGTCGTGAAGCAACCCCGCGACTCCAGCCCATACTGCCGGAACCAGTGATAGGCCTCGGCGATCCAGAAGCCTCCGTTCATATTGGAGGCCTCGGTCTGCCTGGCATAGGCCTGCATAGCGGACAGCGGCTCGTAAGATTTGAAAATGACACCAACTTTCGGGCTGACAGATGTATTCATGGGTGGCTCCTGTGTGCGGAACGAATGACTATCCAACGCCGATACCGCAGCGTTGGTTCTTGAACTTACCAAAGATACTAGTTTCGCGCACCCTGGGGGTCTTGCCCCTAGGGGACCGCTTTGTTGATTCTCAGTGCATCCAGTATTTCGTGCCGCCTGCACAGTGGCGCCCTGAGTGGCATGTTATCCCTCAATTGGGCTGATTGAGGCTAAATACGTTGGAATTGCAAGAGGCCCCTTGGGGCCGATCTGGAACGGTCGCCCGCAAGCGAGCTCTTACAGAAGGAATTAGTCTCCGGTTGACGCTACGCACCGCGCAGCTCTGCAGTCGCAGCTTCATCCACTTGCTGACTGCCGGGATCGATCACAACACCGTATTTCGCTTTCGCCGCAGCCGGACTGACGAGTCCGTCGATTACGTCCCGACGCACCTCTGCGGTGGGACGTTGAAACGGGTTGCCATAACCCCCGCCGCCGCTTTGGTAAATTTCGTAGAGGTCCCCCTCATTCAGATCGTAGAAACTCTCGGTATCGACCTTAACAGTCTCCCCGTCACATTTCTGAATAAAAAGCTCATGCGGCGGCGCGGGCTCACCACCTTCGAGACCGAACGGCGCTGTCACCTCGTGCACGCCGCCGCCGAAGTGTGCAGCTGTGATGTTGTCGGCATCTACACGCCACCGATAGATCGTACCCATGCCGCCGCGCCACTTTCCGGCGCCTGCACTGTCGGGCCAGAACTCGTATTGCAGCACCGTGTAGGGATCGACCAGTTCGTGCAGTTCAGGATCGGGCGCGCGCAGTCCGCCGGCGCAAATGACGGTGCCGAGATGGTCCCAGCCATCCAGCCCGTACGAGGCGCCGCCACCGCCCTTGCTCATGAAATGTATGTCACCAAACGGACGCCCGGTACGCGGGTTGAGGCCCATCGTTGCCGGCGCGCACCAGCGCGACCAACCGGCATCCACATTCCGGGGTATAGCCTGGGCCAGTGCCAGCCAGACCGCCTCAATTATCGCCTGCGCGGATGAGATCGTACAGCCACTGACCGGCGCAGGCTCGCGGGAATTCACCACCGTGCCTTCAGGCGCGATAACATGCAGTGTGCGTAATGCACCCTGGTTGAAACGGACACCTTCACCAATAGACATTAACAACGCGAGATAGGAGGATGACGCCGTATTTGGCACCGTACTGTTGACGTAACCGGCGGCCTGCTCGTCGCTGCCGGTGAAGTCGAAAGTGATTTCGGAACCCTCTACCTTCAGGTTCAGACGTATCGCAATCATGCGGTCTTTGTTCACGCCGTCATGGTCTATCAGGCGTTCCGCGTGGTACTCGCCATCCGGTACACGCTCAATCGCCGCACGCATCTGCTTCTCGGAGGCATCAAAAATCTGGTCTATCGCCGCTTCCAGTGTCCTGCGATCGTACTTGTCGAGCAATGAGTGCAGGCTGCGTTCACCGATCGTGCAGGCGCCGACCTGGCACTGCAGGTCACCTTCGACGATGAACGGCAGGCGGACGTTCAGAAGGATGGTGTCCCAAAGGGCGCGGTTCGATTTGCCCGCGATGTACAGCTTGGCGGGAGGAATCCGGATACATTCATCCCAGACGCTGGTGGCTCCCGGGTTGTAGCCGGCCACACCGCCACCGCCGACGTCCGCATGGTGGCCTTTCGATACGGCCCAGAACGCGATTTCACCCTCATGGAACACGGGCTTGACGACGTTGATGTCCGGTGGGTGATTATTGCCACGATAGGGGTCATTCAGGATGAACACATCGCCAGGGTCTATATCGCCGTCGAAGGTCTCGGCGATGCTGCGGATTGCGTAAGGCAACGCCCCCATGATGACCGGAATGTACGCGGTCTGTGCAACCAACTGCAAGCGGCTGTCGAAGATCGCAGTCACGAAATCCCGCGCCTCGGAAAAAATGGGTGATCGCGAGGTGCGCAACATGGTTTGTCCAATTTCCTTACATATGGCATCGAGGCGGTTGCCGATCACGGCTACCTGGATGCGATCTACCGTTGCTGACATGGCTTAACTCCTGCCGGACAGCCGCGCACAGAGTTCGGCGAGGTCCTGGTCTTGTGGATAAATCAGATAATTGTCGAAATGGTCGCAGCTAAGTATGAAATTCGGTGGTACGACGATGGTGGTTGTCGGTTGTGCAATGATTGCAGGACCCATGATTCGATCACCGGCGTGCAGTCGCAAGCCGTCGTACACAGGCGTATCGACGAATTCACCGTCAAAACAGACCGGGCGCCGCTTCAACAACACCTTTTCCAGGGGTTCATTGGCGGCCGCACCGTGTTTGAGATTCGGCTTCTCTGTTTTGCCGCGCGCGGTGACGCGCAGATTGATCAGTTCGACCGGCGTGCCGCGCATTGCGTAGCCATAAAGTGTGTCGTGCCGGTGGTGAAATGCCTCGACGACTTCCTCGAGATCCGCAGCGGACATCGACAGCGCAGCCGGCGCCGGCACCTCGACTTCGTGGAACTGACCGATGTAGTGCAGATCGGCGCTGAAACGAATATCCACCCGGTCACCGCTTATGCCTTCTTCGGCCAGGGTGTGTTCTGCGACTTTGGACATTTCCTGGTAGAGTTGGCCGACTTCATCGAGTTGTACTTGATCGATATCGCGTGCGTAGGTACGCACATAGTCGTGCTGCAGATCGGAAATGAGCATGCCCACCGCGCAAAATACAGAAGACTCGCGCGGCACCAGGATCAGGGGGATTTCGAGTTCGCGGGCGATTGGTACAGCATGAATCGGGCCGGCGCCACCGGCGACGATCAGTACGAATTCGCGGGGGTCGTAGCCGCGTTGCACAGAGACTACACTCAAGGCAGCAGCCATGTTGGCGTTCACGAAATCGTAGATACCCTTGGCGGCGGCCACAAGATCCATTTTCAGCGGTTTCGCCACGTGCTCCTCAATCGCGGCCCGTGCCGCGGCGACATCGACCTCCAGTTCGCCGCCCTCGAAGGACTCCACGTCCAGGTAACCCAGAACCAGGTCCGCATCCGTCACCGTCGGCAGTTCACCACCCCGGCCATAGCAGGCAGGTCCTGGCTGCGCACCAGCGCTGGCCGGCCCGACGGCCAGCAGCCCACCGGCATCGACCGACGCGATCGAGCCGCCACCCGCTCCAATCGTGTGAATGTCCAGGATGGGAGACGCGAGTCGATGCCCTCCAATCGAGCCATCCTGGGTGACGATGGGCGTGCCGTTTTTGATCAGCGCAACGTCGAACGAGGTACCGCCCATGTCGATCGTGATCAGATCACTGAAGTGATTGCCACTGCCGTAGAAAATGCCGGCCTGCGGCGCCCCGGCCGGGCCAGACAGCAATGTATTCGATGCGAAACGCTGTGCTAGCTGTGGCGACATGACGCCGCCGTTCGATTGCATAATCAGCAAGGTGCCAGCGAAACCAAGTGTGGTGAGTTCCTGCTCGAGACGCGACAGATAACGGGTCAGGACCGGACCGACATAGGCATTCAGCACCGTGGTGCTGTGCCGCTCATAGACGCGGATCTGTGGCAAAATCTCGGTCGAGATTGACACGTAGATGCCGGGTATTCCTGCTGCAGAATTTCGCGCGTGCGCTCTTCGTGCGCTGGATTCCGGAACGACCACAAGTACGATACTGCGACGGCCTCGACGTTCCGCTCGCGGAAGTAGGCAGCC